>Ga0209679_1000452_pt1 | contig 15142 bp, 14 predicted proteins | sample WorMetHEROISLAND_4_FD_187408 | JGI IMG/M metagenome (GOLD analysis project Ga0209679, IMG submission 187408) | Marine gutless worms symbiont microbial communities from Max Planck institute for Marine Microbiology, Germany - Olavius sp. 2 HERON... ...
TTAGTCAGATCGTTCCGAAGAAGGCAACAGCTGTTGCCGAAACGTCAACAATAAGTTATTAAAGGTTGTTTTTCTTAATGAATTTGTAATTAGTTTAATCCTCGTTCAACCTATGAGTTTATTTAAAGACATCTTGCATTATTGTAAGGTTTTGGCCTTGGGTCTTTGTGGCTTTAGCCATGCTCTGTAAAGTATTGATTTTGTTATCTCTGTTGTTAACTAAGCAGTTTTATGGTCCAGCGTGGGTGTGATCATGCCAACAGTCACAAAGCCAAGGCCATAAACTGCAAGGCCAACTTACGAAGTTATGGTCACAAGACTTATGCCAGTGCCAAAGGAATATTTATGCTTCTGTGTCAAATTTGTTAGTGCCTTGAATGCTGTTGTAAAGAATGTAAACTGCAGGAGCAACGTGTTTATAGTACTGTACTGTCTCACAACTTTTGTTTTGTTCAGATTGTAGGAGTAATATCAAAATATTGAAGCCAAGTTGACACAGCCTGTGTCGACTGAGTTTTAACTTGAATCTATTGGACTTTTACTTGCATGTTAGGTTCGACCGTTGTTACAAAAGGAGCAGCTAGCGGGTGAATCTGTTTGTGTTCGGGTTGTACCAAGTAGTAATCAGCTGGTTATTGGCAAAGACAAATCCTTCACGTTCAATTACGTTCTTCCATCTAAACTAGCACAGGTACTTTCTGCTTCTGTTGCTGTTGTAATCTTGTTATTCTAATGTTTCATAATTTTGGAGCCATTACATATTATGCAGAATTTGCATGCAGAAGTAAGACCACTGTCGGTTACCGTATATACTCGTATATTCGTTGCGAAATTTACCATAGATTTTCGCCGGAAATAATGGGGGCGACTTATACCCAGGTCGTAAAAAGAAATTTTTACCACTCACCGAAGTACACATTTTCCGATATAACCAATATTCAGTACACCCACTCAATAATGTATTTTTATGTTTGTCACACAAACTGTAAGTGGACATAGTGATAACAAGAGTTAACTCATTTGATAATAAAATGATACAACAGTGATGTTTTGTGTTAAGTTAATTAACTGCGCCGCTATTATTCGGTCATCAAACTTGACACGGTGTCGCATCAAGGATGATTTCTCCTTCGCACTGCACTGCGGTAATAATGTGCATCCTCCGTCCTTTTCGCCACTGCTAGCGCAGAACTAGCGGCAGGTGACGTCGCCGTCTCCAGCAATTTGTCAGCCGATCGGCACCGACTGTGTGTCTGACAGCCGAGGATTTGTTGTGCGGGTGACGGATTCAGTGGTTCCAGCTGCGTCTTCCCCCCTTAAGCAAGTAATGGGTTGCTGTCTATAATGGGTTGCTGTCCATTTGGTGCACTTGTGTCATGATTCCCTTTGCCATCTTAACCGTGTTTTCCAGCTACAACTTATGTGTGGGTCAGTCATTTTATATCATATAGGACTCGTTTTTTAGGCGGGCGACTTATGTGCGGAGCAACTTATACACGATTATATGTAGTAGTTGCGTTGAATACTGTAATATTATATTTCTTTGATAATATTATACCAGGAAAGGGCATAAGTGAGGTGATTATGTGTGTAGAAACAACTGTATGAACGATGCGTGGATTCACTGGTTAAAAGTTGCCTCGAAGGTTACAATGCCACTGTTTTTGCATACGGACAAACGGTAAGAGTAGTGATTGGCAACTACATTTGCATGACTAATTGTTTTTAGTTGGATTTATGGACTGGATATGTTATTTTTTCATATTCTTTAGTCTGCCGAATTGTGGTCAAGTGTTTATGAAAAGGATTTATAATGTATGTGTATTGCCAGAAAAATTAGGTGAGTGTGAAGAAAAATTGAATTATATAAAAATGTGTTGTTTGTACTCGTAAATTATAAACTGTATTGCTGTACACATGTGAGCAGTTGTTACAGGTGTACTGTGTATGGTCACTATGGTGATATGCCAACATCATTATATAGTGACATGGAGACCCTGATGGTTTAGTCTGGGGTTGTTTGTGTGTTTTTGTGCATTTTTACAGGGCGTCAGCATAGCTTTTACATACAGAGCCCAGTACTAGCTGTCATCGAGATGTCCGTCTGTCTGTCTGTATAGTGTCTGTCACACACTGGTATTGTGTCAAAACAACGGAAGCTAGGGTCACGAAACCTTTATCCACAGTTGGTTAGGGAAAATTGGCATTTTTTCGGCCAATAAGTCGCTATACCTCAGAAACAGTGCAAGATAGAACCAAGGTTGCTATTGATCACTAATAGGAAGTGACATACATGTTTTTGATTGGTGCCAAAAAACCAATGACCTTGGGTGACCTTGAACGGCCATTACACACTGTTTCAGAATTGTTTTTTGGAGCCCACCTCAAAAATTTGAATGAAGATAGTCCCACACTACCGGTGGCAAAAATGTAGCCTAGTCACTCTAGTTTGTGGCAATATAAGGTTTATGCAGATATTCACAGGGGTTCCCTGGAGAGGGGGCATAAAATGACGGTGGGCTTGTCAACCGTATCTATCTATTTTCAGTTCTTTCACTGGCTATATTCTACTTTAGAGATAATGCCAACATCATTATATAATGGCATGAAGACCCTCGTTGGCTTTCCACCGATCCCAAAATGTGTGACTTTGAATGACCTTGAACGCCTATTTTATCTTAAATTCTGTTTTCACACCTGTAGATCCAGGACTTTTGTGTGTGGATTTCAAAAACAACTATGTAAAAATTAATGCATATAGGTGCATACAATCAGTAGCAAACATCTACCTATGGGACTCTAGTTTCTGACACTATAAGGTTTATGCAGATATTTGGGGGGAGGGGGAGTAGGGGGTTGTGAAAAGGAGGCGTCAAACGACAGTGGAGTCATGGGTTAACACAATGCTGCTGTTACCTGCACATTGGCATTGTTTAAGTTTATTTGCTGTGTGTAGTAAATTAGCCGGTTCATTAGACGTAAGTTTCAGATGTGATGGACATAGGTTTTGCTAATTACGGCGATTGAAAATAACCGAGCTGCAAAGAAATGCATAGCTGATGCCTTGTTTCTAAACAGTAGCTTAGCTTCTTGTTTAACTAGAGCTAGTTTCTTTGTTTAATGATTAGCTTTGCATATATTTTGTGTATTTCCCTTGGTTGTCTGTATCAGTGTAATTGATTGGCTCGAAAGACTTGTCTCCAGAATTAAGCAGGACATTAAAGTGTACTCACTCACTTATAAAAGTTATCAAACTTGTTTGCATAGATTGTACAGTTGTCTGTTACTGTTTGCTCATTGCAGATAGTACTGTAATAATTGATTGTGATAGATACAGAGATGAGTAAATGGCATTCATACATATACAGCTCTATATTCTGAAGCTACAGTTTACCTGATGCTGTGTTTATGAAGGGCTCTGGTAAGACGTACACAATGGGTGGAGGATCTTTATTGAACCAAAGTGATGACGACATAGGAATTATGCCACGGGCCGTACAGCAGGTGTTCGAGATCATAAGTGCAAACACGAATCGCGAATACACAGTTCGCGTTTCATATGTTGAGATCTACAAGGAAGAGCTGTACGACCTTTTGGAGTTGGACAGTGTCTCGAAAGATCTGCATATCCGTGAAGATGACAAAGGCAATACTGGTAATGGCACAAGCCAGTGATTCTGGATTTAAAACTTTTAATAGTTTTTTGTGTGCATTTGCTGAATTAAAAGTTAACAAGTAACATAGCATAATAGCTGTAGCATGAAATGTGTGTCAATGAATATCTAATTATTGTGTTGAAGAATAGTCGTGTGAATACTGTTGTTTCATTTTTTGTTAACACTCCACAATTAGTATTTGAAATGGTTAACTGTATTCTTTTTAGTTTTTTTTCACTTAATTTTTCATTTGATTCCATCAGTAGACTAAACTAAAGTGGCTTGGATATGTGCTACAACGTGTTAATGTTTTGGTGTCATCCTGTATGAGTTTGTGTTGCAGTGATTGCTGGCGTCCTGGAAGTAGAATGTGACACAGTTGACGAGGTGATGTCGTACCTGGAACGAGGCTCGAGCTACAGACACACGGGTCTGACGCGGATGAATGAACATTCCAGCCGTTCTCACTCTGTCTTCACGCTTGTCATTGGTCAGTTCTGATCTCATCCGCTGTTCTTTACATACTGCCAGAATATCTTGTGTCTGTTACCAGCAGGCCTGCGCTGTACAGTGTTACAATAACAGTACAGTTATTAGGCAGTAATGTCGCTCAGTAGTGGACATGGAGGCTTAGAACATCTTACATATTTCTGTTCAGGTCAAGTTTTTATTCTTCAGCTTTTTTGGCCATATATCCTGCTGCAGGCTCCCTACACTGTTCTATGTCTTCTTTATCGTCATTCAGTGCCATCCTTTGTCTTTCTGTCATTTGTCCAAACTTTGTTACATCAGCTCTTCTTCAATACAGTCCATCCGTTTCTTCTTGGGTGGTCTTCCTTTATTAGTTTGGCTACCACTGATAAACTCTTTTTTGTGATTTTGTTGTTTTTTATATGTATAGCACATTAGCATGTGTATTCTGTTGCTCACGAGTGTTTGTTGTGTCGTCTCTCTGATGTCATGATTTGTAATCTTGTGTTTACAGCTGATCTATAGAATTCTTTTCGACCACCAATTTTTACAGACATCAAGCTTTTCTTCGTGTCTTTAGTGACAGTTGTAACTTATTTCTGTACATTATTATTGGCAGAACACAGCTGTTGTTTCATTAGCCTAATTTTTATGGTCAGCACCAGTTAGGCTTGGTTATATGAAGGAGCCCAACAAAGTCGTTGCAATAATATTTTACAGACCGTATGCTTTTTTTCTGACAGACTGCCAACCGTGTCAGAGAATTGAAAACAATATACTGCACTGGTTTGCTGTATGGTGTGCTAGGCACTCATGTTAATGTTTTATTTTTTTGTCACAGTTTTATCGCACGTGTGTGAAAACAAAATTTAACTTTATCTCTCTCTGATAACAGAACTGTCATGTGGCTGTTACAGTTTTGATTTTTCATGCTGGTTTTATTTTGGGTTTGGTTTCTGACTAAAGTATTGTTTTGTTTCAGTTTTGGTTTTATTTTCACAGAAAAATATGTAGTTGGACTTTCACTGAGTTATTCTTAGCTTTAATAGGCAGTGATTTCCCAGTAATTAGCTACAATAAACAATTGCTGTTGCTGCAAAAATCATCGGGAGAAAAGTACTGTTACTGTATGTTCACTGTTCGGTCAGCTTTATTACAGTTGGAATTATAGTTCACCTGTACGTACTGTACATATTTGATCTAAGTAAATAATTAAGTAAGTAAGATTATTTCTAGACGGTGCAGTTAAAATAGTTCACACTGCGCCATGGCCCCACTATTCAAACAAAAATGTCTTTAGTGAGTGCCAGAACTATCTGTAACTTATGCTTAGTTCATTCTTATTTTGAGTTATAAGATGCTGCTTTTTTACACAGAGCAACGTTGGTCTGACGGTAATGATAGTCAGGCTGCTACTGACGTATCACGTAAAAGTCGACGTAAAAGTGATGTGTCAGAAGAATTGGTGGATGAAAATGCAGGTACCTATCTTTGGTTCAAATTATAGATTCAGTAATGAAACAGAAGTTATTGCCATTGATTTTGTGCATTTACAGTGTACTGTATTTTTCCATATTGTTGTGTACTGTTCTGTATGTGAGATGTGTTTTGTTCAGATTTTGAACATTACATGTGTGCAAAGTTCCATTTTGTTGATCTTGCTGGGTCCGAGCGTGCCAACCGCACTGGGAATGTCGGCGAGCGTTTCAAAGGTAACATTCTCACTGTGTACAATGTTGCAGTTTATTATTAGTGTTTGATAAGCAGCACTTTATATATTCGTTGACTTACTTAGATCATCATTGCTGTATTGTTTAATGTTTAAACATTTGTCTAGATACAGAGTGCCATTTTTCGAACTAAAAATAAGCAGCTAGTGGTAACAGTTAATATTAGAATTTGATTAAATGTATCCTTGGAGACCTTTGAGGGACTATCCTCTAACCCAGGTATACCTGAAAAGTGGCCATTAAAATGGTTGTTTGTGTGTGTCTGTGTGTTTTTTGTTGCAAGTCAGTAACATACATGTAATATGTCTGTTGGTGCTGGTTGCTAAAGCTAGTTATGTGAGATTTAAGACACCAACATACCATCGGGTTTGATTTTGTCTGTTGTATGTATTTGAATTTGTTCTTATTTCTGCATCACTGCTTGTTATTAAAAATGTGTCTGTTGTCAGAGTCCGTTCACATCAATGGTGGACTGCTGGCACTTGGCAACGTTATCAGTGCTCTTGGTGACACGAAAAAGCGAGCTACTTTAGCGCATATTCCGTATCGGGAGTCCAAAATTACTCGTTTGCTGAAGGTAATGAAGGAATGATAATAATAATGAATGAACTGTTAGTGTCATTTCAGTTAGTGATGTTCTTAAATGTTCTTGATCAATCAAAGTTTGTGTTATTTACACCCGTACTAAGCTGTTTTTTTTATTTGAATAGAGAAAACAGCCTAGTAACTAGCGCTGAGGAGCAAAGATGTACATGAAATAATTCCTTGTACAGCAGATGAATCCAGAGATTGTTTTCTTGTCACTTAATTGTGTCAGATGTAAATAATGTATCATTGGCTTGTTTGTTTGTAGGGATGTATGATAAGTTAATGATTTAAAATATCTAATGAATGATTTAAAATATCTAATGCTTAAAATTGTTTAATCTTTAAATTCGATTAATAACATGTCACTGGTGTTTTTTTATTATTTTTAAAGTGATCAGCTAATAAAAACAGTTCTCACAATATGTTTACTTAGGAAAAAACATGTCTAATATCTGTGTGTGTGTGTTACACGTGATAGTCCTGTTAATGCAGATTACATGGTAAATAAACAATGGTAATCACTGTGATGTGAAAATATCAATGTTTTAGATTGTGTATTGTTTGGACTGCTTGAAGAGAGGCATTAAATAGCTTGAAATTTAGTATCGCATATGATAGTCTAAACAGGTTTTTATCAGATATCCTGTGTAATGATTATTTGTTAATTTTTTAAAGTTTGCGTAATTTTTTAATTCTTAATAACCACTAGTTGAAGTAATGTTGACTGTGTGCTTGTGTAATAGGACTCTTTGGGTGGCAATGCAAAAACACTGATGATCTGCTGCATTAGTCCATCGTCAGCTAGTTTCGATGAGTCTCTAAATTCACTGAAATATGCAAACAGGGTATGGACACAGGCTGCTGTTGTTGTATATCTCTGGTTAACACGTTTACCATCAAAACTTTTGCCATCTGATTTTTTCAACATGTTCTGCTGACACTGTTGGACAGGATTGAATGTCTAAGTGAACGTGGTGTAAGTAATTTTAGTGGGTGATGGAGGTTTTACCACTCATTCACCAGCTATTTCATATTCTAGGAAGTGTTGTAACATCAGCCAGGCTTGCAGTCACTGCCTGGCTTTTGAAGCTTGGCTACTCTTAAACTTGTAGTGAATGTTGTCGGCAAACTTTAAACAGGAAGTAACACGTGCTGCATTGTGCGGTTTGCTTGTGACAGTACGGCTCTCTTGTTGAATATTAACAGGAAACATATGTAATCGGTTTGCCACATTACCTTGTGAATAGAGGAGGGAATTAGTAGTTTATTATCTGTTATCATACGATCGACGTATATCAGCCCTGATATGTTGCTTGCCGACGGGTTGAAATAACCTAGCAACTGGCCGTTATCATTAGGAAAGGTCCGTTATAGATGGAAATTCATGGGGCTGATATCAGTGCAAGCACTTCTATAGAGAGCGTAGCTTAGTGTGGAATTTCCATGTGTCGATCATCTTTGATTGGTTGTTGCAGCTAGCACTAGGGCCAGTGCGGTATAGACACCGCAGCAGACAATCAATCATTCGTCAGTTACTTTCAGCATGTTCTAGACGACTATTATGGCAGATAAAGTAATCGATTTGTTTGCGATCATTAGTATATAATTGATGCTGGGGCTTGATATATGGGCCGATATGAAAACAGCCGTTTGATAACTACTAAATAACAGACCACTGTTATCTAGTCGGAATTTAGTGCTCGTTAAATGTGACTACATTTTGGATTGTTATAGTAAGCTTAAACATTGCATGTATTGTGGCGTGATGTTTTTGCTGTGTTTGAAGTTAAGTGATTTAGTCATGAATAGACATCAGTTTTTGAGAGTTATTAATGCAGTAAATTGTTGTGAAATAATTATCTGTTGCTATGAATCTTCATGGAGTATTGTTGTCAACTGTTGAATTAAAATGCTTCGCTGCTTGCATGGGCTTCATTAGGCACGCAACATCCGCAACAAGCCGATCATTAACAGAGACCCTCAGTCACTTCGTTTTGAAGAAATGCAGAGCGAGATTCGAGTAAGTGCCCTCATCTGCTGTGTCTGTGTGTTTATTTCTGCTTTTGCATTCTTTTATTTTACATTAATTACTAAGTAAACAAGTTTCAGTGTCGTGCCTTTCCTAGTTTGAGATCTTGGACATGACCATCTGTAAACTGTGATCTTCTCTCGACTATTGGAGCAGTTGATATTACCAGTGACTTGTGTGTGTCATCAGCAATCAAATTAGGGTTACCCACGTGAAAGTCTGTTGTCTTAACCACTTAGTTCTTACTGCTGCAGGTTAATTACTAAGTTTACTTTCAATGTCGACCTGTGCATAAATCTGTGTATGTGCTAATCATTTGAATGCAGTCATCATTTGTCATCATTATACTACGCAAAAGTCTGAAGGTCGTGGCTTAGACATGACATTGAAGTCTTGCTGACCGAATGCATCAGACTTTGTAATCTCTGTTAACAGATGTGCCATTAATGTTTGTGATTGTGTGATATCCAGCATTAATTTATTATCATAGTGAAGGTTGATGTTGCTGATGCAGGCACTGCGTGAAGAGTTGCGACGTCAACGATCTTCCACATATTTCACTCTTGACAAAGACGAAGCAGCACGTCAGATGTCTACATCACATGTTGATTCTGAACACAACAAACACCTGGAAAGCCAGATCGCAGAGTACATATTTTACTTTGCATTTGTCTTTAATATGCCGCAGTGAAAAGAAAGTGAATGTTACTGTCACAGTATGTGGCATGTATGCTATTTTACACTTTGTTGACACCCGAGCTTCAGAGAACTGTACGATGTAACAGTTGACTTGAACTATTTTAAATGTGAATTTTATCATTTCTGTGAACGTTGTTTGAAGTCGCTTGCATAGTGTAATTTATATAGATATTATTATACCTGTGACACAACTAATGTAGCTAATGTAGCTCTGAGATGGGTTCCCATAAAGAGCTATGCACACCTTTTCAATGCACAGTGGTGTTATATTGTGCCATTATAGAATGCAGACGGAGTGTGCTCACTATCGTACAATTGCCGATGAAGCCTATCGCCTATTAACAGATATGCGCGACCGTAACATTTTGTCACAAAGTCAGGCTGGTCAGCTATGTGATTGGCTTGAACTTGTTGATGAGGTCTGCTTTCATGGATTTTTCTTGTGCACGATTTGTAGCACGTTTTTGATTTTTTATTGATGTCTTCATTTCCACTTACGTTTAGTTACAGTATTCACAAGCCAACATACAATAACTGATGCTGAAGTTAAGCTATCATTGGTGCTGCTAGACCTGCTGTATACAATGGAACACTTAGCCAAAAATAGTACTGCATTGTTATTGAAGCCAGCTGGTAGTGGGGAAAGATATTGCAGACGGGCTGAATGGACAACATTTCTAGGAATGAAGAACAGTTTAATAGGTTAGTTTGTATAAAGATAAAGATTATTTGATTGTGGCAGAATTTGTTGTTTGCATACTCTTTTTATGTTTTGACATGTTGTGTCTGTCTTGCTGCTGTCATTGATTTGTTGGTTTACAGTGTTATGTTAGATTTCTCAAATGTCACGTGCTTGTTGTGTAAATTACACTGTGTCTCAGAAAGGGCCCACTTTGTCTCACAAGACAATGTATAATATCTAATGCGTTTTATGTAACTGCACTACCGTGTAAAATCTTGTTGGCAATTCTAGTCCTGTTTTTCACTGCCAAAAAAGTCACTGCTTTTCTCTTTGTCAATTTTTATCTAGATTTCACAATTTTTGAAGGAGTCACACCTGATATTTATTATTTATAAGTTTTGTTTTTTTTGTTGACGCTGGGAACCAGTTGAAAGTTGGGCCTAATGCTATGGTAGCAGATGACACATTGACGTAACAGCGTCGCGCACACAAGACAGTAGCAATGTTGACTCGCAAGATATCAGAATTAACTTGTCTGGACCTATGGCCAGCTAAGAGATCGTCACTGAGCAGCTGCTGTAACTGTGCTATTGTACTATTTCACTTACTTGTGTGTACTGTGTGAATCAGATCAAAAATTGATGATTTTTATACTTACTGTGTACTGATGTAGCAGTGAACATAACCAAAGTTGTGATCAAGATTTTACAAAGTAGTGCAGCAACACATAAGGTGGATTAATTATACATACCTTTGTTGCAAATTTCTTACGGTATATGTTGCCAAAAATTATGAAAATCGGTTGACATTTGTGAAAGCTAAGCGAAGAAACGTGGGCCATTTTTGAGACACAGTATAAGCTTTAGCAGAATGTTAATAAATTTTGCTCGACTTATTTTGGTGCAAGTTATGGTACCAGTATACAATATGTACAAGGATGCTGGAATAATGTTTTGTTCCAGATGCTTACATTCTCTTACATAAAATCAAAGCTGTGCTTACATCCTCTTGCATAAAATCAAAGCTTATTGTATTCACCTCATCACCATCTTGCCACGTCTACCTTGGACATTAAATGCCACCAACAATCATGCATTACAGAGAACGCCATGAAACCCTTTTCCCCGTACAGTGTAAATTGATCATACAACATGCGTACTGATAAATTCACACATCAGCAGATGGATGGATCTGAGCAAAATTCAGCCCAAGGTCTGTTAGCCATCTAGGCATAGTCTGTGTTATGCCCTAACCACTTAAGACTCGCTTGACTGCAATTTAACCACCATGCTTTATTCTTCAGTTGATGTACTAGAATCAAAGTGTGGTTGATAGCATCGAAACTATGTTCTTCAGTAACAGATAATTTACACATATTGACTGGTTACAGATGAAGAATGATGTGCCTTCGACACTGAACAGGGAAGCGTGGGATAATAGAACCATTTCTCGATTAGAGACTGAGCTTCAGAAGGTAAATGTCTCGCAGTATTTATCTTTATAGCTTCAGTTCAGTGTAGTTGGTACCTAACTGAATTGTCTGAATATGCTACATATGAAAGATAAAAATGAAATTTTGTTTGGTTGAATTCATAAATTTTTTGGTGTCATGTATAGTTTGTGACACGTTTTTTCAACTATGTGACGTTGTGAATTGATGGTGTCCCTTGACTATGTTGTTGGGCCAATCTGAATTGTAGTTGCTGGGCTTTTTCTTCTCTGTTTAAGTTTATATATCTGTGATTATGTTGCCAAACTGACTACAAAGGTAACTAAACTGTATTGCATTCTGTTGTTGTGCAGTGCAAGAGTGACTTGAAAAGTGACGAGGAGATCTTTGCAGAGAAATCAAGACAGCAGACTGACATGCAGGAGACGATAGACCGCCTGGAACGTGAACATGTAGAGCTTGCACAGCAGCTGGAAGAAGCACAGGAGAAGATTCGCCAGCTCAGTGAGCAAGTCCTTGCCAAACAGCTCGAGATCGATGCCAATAATGTTCGCATTCAGGTAGTTTCTTAATGTCTGGTGTTCTATGGCAGCATATCTAGACCCTCATGAATTGTGATGTGGGTATCTGAACAAAGCACAGTTAGCCTTAGCGTGATGGCAAGAAAGGAACATAGCCTGGAATGTTAGTTTATTGTAAAATATGCTGACTGCCAGCAAATGGATATTTGTAATCGTTATTATTATTATTATTATTATTAAAAATGCACTGATTATAGTGATACTTAGCATAAAGTCTTGCGGGGCACATTATAATCTTAAGTTGTTCGTGATACTGCTACTGATTTTGTATTGGCAAATGCTGCATATTTCTCCGTTTTTTGATGATTTTGCTTACTTCACTGCTGATGGTCATTTAGCATTGGTCATGTAGTATTTTTGCTTGAAAAATGCTTATTTGTTACGGTATACACTCTTGAGCTGGCTGTTAATCTCCACAAAGCATTTAATTTAAAATGCACACTTTGTTTTTTTAATGCAGCATGTAAGTGGAGCATCGGCAGCAGATAACTCAACGAGCGTCGAGTTGAGTGTAGATGCTAATTCAAAGTCAGCAGTGAACCTGACATTATCAAGACCACGTCCAGTGTCTGTGCCAGTACACACAATGGCGGATGATCAAGCTTTTCGTAAACTTGTAAGTCGTAACACACTCTACGTAACATTTTGTATGACGACCTTCAGTGTGCCTGTTGTTACCTGCTGTACCTGTATTGGATGATTAACGTGCACTGACTGCAGATGCTATTGCATTAAACTGTAGGATTTTTTGTAGTTAATATGTAATTGACATTGAGTTAGCTAGTTGCTACCTGAGGTTCCTTCTCCATTCGTTGTTAATGGTTTCTGCATAGGCCAGAACTTTTCATGTCCTTCTTTTTAGCACCATTTTATCACATCTTTTTCGGATGTCCCCTTTGACCAGTTCTGTCTACTGTGGTCATCATATAATATTTGATCCAAACATCATCATCTTCTTTACATGCAATATCAGTTACTGAAACTAGCTGACAGGTGAGTGAGCAGGGTTGAACATCTCACATGACCTGAAATGGGTCACTTCGGAGATGAGGGTGTGATGTAGAAACAGCTGGTGCTATACTGGACTAAGCTGTATCGTAACGTTGATATCATGTCTGTGTTGTGATTCAGCGCAATATTCACTCGAGTCCAGCAGCGTTCACAATTGATCGAGTTGTGCAGTGCTTCCGTGCACGCAGCGCGCTACTTGTGAGTCGTCTGGAAGATGACGATGAAGTTCTGCACAAGACGTTTAGTGACTCTGATGACAAGGATGATGCTGCTGATGATCAGTCTAATAACGAGTATGTACCAAACTCACACACAGTCGGTTTTTGGTTAACAGGCCCATTTTTACTCAGTTGTTCCAGGTTAGGTTACTCCAGTTTATGTTGGTGCCTTCAAGTAAACTTTTGGGAATTTTTGTGGCAGGTGGCAGCGTATGTACTAAACTGCTGAATGAATATTTTATTAACACTTCGACTTACTGATATCTGTTAATGTGTTGGTTAGGGAATCCAATCGGTTGGTATTTTTTTACAAACCCGGGTCTACAGGTTTAACCCGCGTACCCATATTGACATGTTAAATACCATATATTGCTGTTTTATTAGGCGGTGATAGAATATATGAGAGATAAAGTACACACAACAAAACCTGACTCCTAGCTGCCCGAAATACTGTAGCTGTAAGAGTGGCGGTCGAGTAGAAGGTGTCAGCATGGCTGTAACAGCACATGACTGACAAATAAATGACAAGTTCATTTCCATTTGTAGACCACAGTGCAATGCCCTCTGTGATGTAGTGCAAGTGGCAAATATAAGCCTTCAGCACCACCTTAGTGCCATTAGTCCAACAGCACCAGTAAGAAGTTAGTAACATAAAAGTCATCACCGTGCATTGAGCAAGTCACCCCAATACATTTTAAACACAAAATAAAATGTTAATACGAAACATACTGCTAATATTGGCTTATTACTGTTAAGTACTGCACTGAGTGTTTTTGCCACTGCCAGTTGTTGTGTTTCATGCTTTGATAGCTGTGGTGTGGGCAGTGGGTTTTGCAGCCGTGTGTGCAGACAGGAAAATGTGTCCAGTGTTTTATCGCTGAGACGTGAGTGTATCTTCAGGATGGCCACAAACCTGAAATACACAGGGTTTTCTCTGAACATGGAAAACTCAGAGAATTCTCAGGGAATTCTGTGCAACCTCGGGGAAAAATTGTAACAAACAAAGTATTTTTAGTTCATCATTCAAATATTTGGTCAGAGTGCAGTGGTGACCTGTTATATTGCTGGAGTTGATGTGGAATGACCCTTTATGAAGGCCATTATTACATTTACTTTTTTTTGTGATAACCTATTGAAAAGTAAGTTTATGGCTCAGGGAAAGCCTGGAAAACTCAGAGAATTTTTTCTTGTACTTTGTGGCCACCCTGATCTTTCTGCAGAGCAGGCCTGCTAAAAGCACATGTAAGTAAGTAAGTATTTAAAACACAGGCTGTCTTAGCGGATTCTTAGTGGATGCAAGTGTCCAAATTTCACATTTTCAATGACTAAACCAATAGTACTGGCAGTAATTGTACAGAATGTGCTCGTCCATTTACACAGTAATTACATTGACTTTATGTCTCAGATTTCCTTGTTTTCAGGCTTCAAGAGCCCAAAACAAAACCCATCAAACTCAGGTTTTAGGTCGTTCGTAACCCTGGGTTTTCGGGGTTGAAAATTTGCTGGTTACCCGGGGCCAGGAAACCCAGATTCAGATTCCCTAGTGTTGGTATAAAACATTGTCATTGTTGTGTTATAATATGCACTGTTAGCAAACAGCAAACATTATGTACTCTGGCACTGTCTCATTCACACACTTAGTTTTTGTTCAACCAGCCAATTTTTCTGGAATTACTCCTGGTTAGGTAACTCCAGGTTAGGCCGGTCCCCAAAAGTAAACTTTTGGAAATTGTTCTGGCAGTACTTGTACAGGCCGGATGCCTTTCCTGTCACCCAGCCAGCAGTGTCAAAGCACTGAAGCATGACTGGGGACAGCATGCTGCCATGTTGGGTCAGGAACACTGCGATGGTTTCATGGGCTGCCTGGCCTTCTGGCTTTAAGTGAACATCCCTTCTGTAACAATGACATTGTTGCTGACTTGGAGACATAATGCTGCCAGCATGCTGTGGGTGGGCCAGGAACACTGTTGTAGCAGTAGCTTTTACAGGCCAGATGATCTTCCTGTCACCCAACCAACAGTGTTAAC
>Ga0209679_1000455_pt1 | contig 15087 bp, 13 predicted proteins | sample WorMetHEROISLAND_4_FD_187408 | JGI IMG/M metagenome (GOLD analysis project Ga0209679, IMG submission 187408) | Marine gutless worms symbiont microbial communities from Max Planck institute for Marine Microbiology, Germany - Olavius sp. 2 HERON... ...
GTCAGCTATCAACATTCATAGCCCTGAAAACGTCCAACTGTGTCTACATTCCATGAAGTGGAATCTAGGGCTTGGACCAACTTGCATCGCGCTCCATTGTACAAGAAAGGCTAGCTGTCGCTGACAAACCCGCGCGACGCTTGCGAAAAGTTTGCACGGTTTACGTAAGAGCAGTGGGGTTGTAAGCTGTATATAGCTAGGTTGCCTATCGATAGCGTGCCTATGGTGTCCTATTACGTCCTATATAGTAACTGTGTCTGTAACATCCCAGGTAAAAAAATTACCATGGTATACCATAAAAAATTACCACGGTATACCATGGTTTTTTGGGTATGGTAATACCACATGGTATACCATGGCATGGTTGTACCATGGTATACCACATGGTATTACCATACCCAAAAAACCATGGTAGAACATGGTATTTGTATGGTATACCATAGTATGGTATACCATGTTTTATTACCATGCCTAAAATACCATGGTATGATGGTACCATGGTATACCACATGGTATTACCATACCCAAAAAACCATGGTAGAACATGGTAATTTTTCATGGTATACCATGCTATGGTATACCATGTTTTATTACCATGCCCAAAATACCATGGTATGTTTGTACCATGGTAAGGTTGTACCATGGTATACCACATACTATGTGGTATTACCATATCCAGAAAACCATTGTAACTTGTTCATGGTATACCATGGTGTGACCATGTGGCAATACCACATGGTACCATGTGGTATTACCACATGGTCATACCATGGTATACCATGAAAAATTACCATGGTCTTCTGGAAATTGTAATACCACATAGTATATAGTATACCATGGTACAACCTTACCATGGTATACCATGGAGGCAAATTGACATTTTTGACACGAGGTAATGATTCATGATTCACCCATACTCTAAATACTACTCTAATGCACATACTATGTGATACCACAGTACCACGTATAGTCATACCATGGTATACAAAATATTACCGTACCCAAAATTGACGACCATATCACATGCCAACACAGTTAACAATTTTATTAGCATGTACATAAACTCTTAATAAAATCCACCATTGTGGTGCAACATAAACAATTAAACATGCATACATACACTTGCATACATAAACAAATACTTTAAAATGCAGCACATTCACTGAATCACACACAGTGAGCGATTAATTTTTTAAAGTCAGTCGTTTCTGAAATGTATATCAAATGTCATTTAAAGCCTTAAAGGTCTATACTCTATACACACTACACATGTAACTATTTCAATAGCACAAATGCAGTGCTGAGATGCTAGCTAGTATGTCGCATACATTATATACAAATACTTTAAAATGCAGCACATTTATTGAATCACACATAGCAGTAAACAAGTGAGTAATATTTTAAAGTAAGTAGATTCTTAGCTGCATATAAAGGCCATAAAGGTCTGTATACACTCGGCTTTTTCGGTAGCAAGGAGGCAGCATCCCACAAAAATTAAGGTGTGCCTGCACGTTCCACAGGAATTAGGTGGGAAGGCCTCACTTTGTTCGCAAAAAGTAATTTGTTAACATTATAGCATAGGGGTCCCAGCAGCACAAAGTAAACTTTAAGGACCAACTTTTTGCTACAGTTCAGGACATTTTTTGACCAAAAGCAGCTAAATGCGCATAGTAAATGCACAGTTTTTCTTTATCAAAAATCATTCATGAACATTTTAATTTGATTTTAACTTGCATGAACTACGGTTATGTACAGGCTATTACCTAAGGCTACTGTAAGTGCTCTTCGAGCCTGGTATGTCTTGCCAACTGTGTTCTTTTTATGTGTTCTTATGTATTTATATTCTGGCGAATAAAATGATGATGATGATGATGAACATCAATATTGAATAATGCAGTAATAATACTGTTAGCAAGACTACAGGACGGTCAACGTCAACAATATCCAAGTAGTAATGACTTGTAGTTGTTAAATGGAAACAGTTACTACGATTGCATGATGCAGAGAGTCAACTCAGCAAGACTAATATAGACACAGTTCAAGTCAATTTCACGACATTCTTGCCAAATGAGTGAAATTTCAGGACAATTTCAAATTTCAGGACACTTTTGAAATTTCAGGAATTTCAAGACAGCTGGGACCTCTGACATTATAAAACATTAATTTTTAAATAAATTTTGGATACGGCTCCCACCCATACTCTAAATTTAAAGAGACCCCATACTCTTCATAATAGGCTCAAAATAATATCGCTCAGTGAACCTTCTATTCAAATGTGAAATATATAGTTGCAAAGTTCTGCCTACATTATATATATATACAGCATTGATGGCCTTGGTTATTATTATTATTTTTGGACATAAGCAATGTGTCAGACTGGCGTAAGTTTGATTTTCATGTTCCCGCCAAAACAGCTTAGTGTAAGTTGGTGTGGTGCAGAAATTTTGAAGCCTGCTTTAGAATTTTGCACTGTAATGGACTTAACTAGATAGTGGATAGTGACTGTACTAGATGCATGGTGCGAAAGACTAAAGTCATAACAGTCACATGAAAAATTGTCCAGCTGGTACGGAATTTGCCCACAAAAACCCAATGGGATGAGATATTTGGGGCCAAAGTTTCAACTTTCCCCTACGATTCCCCAATACCAATTTTTAGAAACATCCCATATACGCCTACAAACGCTGAAAGTTTTGTAGAGCTGGGCTGGAAATTAAAAATGCGAGGTCACCATTTTAACATTTCCTTCCATAGGCCGGAACAGTAATTTAATACGGAGTAACAAATTCACGAACAGAGACAAGTGTTATACTCCTTGACAAAACTGACTACACATAACTAACAGACATATACGAATGTAAAATGATACAAAAATAAAGGCTATTGAGAAGTTGCAGTTGTCAGAAATCATGATAATAATAATAATAATAATATCGACCGTCCGGACCACTAGTCACTCCACAGTTTTTAATGTTTAGCTTTTAACCCTTGGGATCTTTACTACCAAGGGTATAACAAAAAAAAATAATAATAATAATCATGCTGAAAGTTTTGTACAAAAAAAAATAATAATAATAATAATAATAAACGAATTCCGCTTAACGTGACACGTGATCAGGCCTCTAAAAATAAAACGTATGTGTTACATTGCAGAATTTTTAATTTTTGCTCAGATCCCTGGTGATTTTTGCACATTCAAAAAGCTGCAGCAAAAGTATCCATTAAAGTGTTAAAAATTACGACGTGTAATTTTAAACCACTTATTACGTGTTCATGCATACATAAACATACAAAAGGACATTTCGTTCACTACAGCAGTTATTAATTTTGGGGATTATTATGTAACAGAACAAAAGACTTGCAGAAAAAAACATCAGTCTGACAATATGATAAATAATCTGGGTACTCGAAGTGTCCACTGCCGGCATTCACATATGCATTTAATCACAAAATGAAGTTTTAAACTGACTCTGTGGTAGTGTGTCCCTGCTTGAGTTCAGGCTGCTCAGCAGCGGACTTAGGTTTTTGCAGAAATATTTTCTTATAGAAAAATTACCAAGAAGTTGTCGATGAATAAATCAAATTACCAAAAGACATAGCAATGTTAGCCAAACAGCTTTCGTTCTGTACTCCCCCGAAAGGTATTCGCCTACATAACAATTCCAAGCTGCAACTATTGCAAATTTACGAAACTTTTGTGAGACCAGTGACTTCACATATTCATAAATCTTTCCCATGTGTACGAACTAGCACTTACGGGTGAAAACAACTGGCTAACATTGCTGATGATGTCAGACTGACGTAAACTTAGCTACAATAAAACATGAACAATCAATACTACACTGTGTCTGAAAAAATGTCCCACTTTTATTTTTTGTGATAATTTCAGCAAATGCTGACCGATTTTAATAATTCTTTCAGTGATACATTCGTGGATGAATGGCAGATGAAGCTGGATTTTAAACTCTGCCGCCTCACCTCAAAACTGTCGCCACCCTACCTTGCAAAATCTGAATGCAGAGTAATACGCAAAAGATCAGATGTTCATGAGTTCCAGGATGAAAAATTAGCTGTAATGCTGTTTGATAAAATTATTTTCAATTAATTTATTTTATTTTTATTAGGCGCTACTAATGTCATTACGATATCTTGCGACAGTTCCTTCTAAACATTCAATAACGCATCATTGGTGCTTCGATTGAGCATTAGGTTTGGTGCAAAGCGTGCGTCCAATAAAAAGATGTCTTCTTTTTGATACCAGAAGTTTTACAATTCTCCAGAGTTGTTTCAAATTCTTTCACTTTCAGTCTATCAAACAGAAACATTTGTTAGTTTTCCTAAGCCGAATTTAACATATGAGTGTGACGTTGTGTGAATTAATACCATAAATACTAATACTAACACCATAAAAATTGAACATTTAAATTTCGCAAGGTAGTGCGGCAACAGTTTTGAGGTGAGGTGGTAGAATTTAATTCAGATTCATCTGCGTTCATCTGTGAATGCAACAGTGAAGGAATTATTAAAATCGGTCAATATTTTCCGAAGTTATCATAACAATAACTTGGGACGTTTTTTGAGACACAGTGTACAGCAAATTACAAAGAAATCAGTATCGTTGATAAAATCAACGATGTAATCATTGTCAACGAATTTAAATCGGTCTTTCACAGAAGTGTCAGAAAATATCAAAACTGCGTATAAACATTACTTTGACTGCGAGCTTGGTGACCAAGATAAGCCTTGGGCGCCTCATATTGTCTACAACAGTTGCTATTCTAGCCTTAACTCGTGGTTGGATTATTCAAGGGTATGCAGTTTGCCTTTTGCTGTGCCTATGATATGGCATGAGCCTATCGATCAAGTTACAGACTGTTACTTTTGCATGACTAGCGTTGTCGGCTTTACTGTCAAAACCAGAACGCATAACAAGTACTCAGATCGCAGATCTGCACTTAAACCAGTGCCTCATGACGACAAGAATCCAAAGCCAAAGCCACCAGAGCAGTACGGCTGCACTGAAGTAGGGTTACAAGACATCTCTGCCGAAAGCACATCAAGCTCAGATGACATAGTGGATCCATCATTTATGCCTGATTACGAAGATCTTCCAAAAGTTAAAATTTGTAATGTGCAATGCAACTGCACTACTGATCACAATCAGCCGCTGGTGGTTGCACTGCAGCTTTTATACGGTAGTACTTCAGCGCTTTAACGCTGTTGCTGCACTTCTGCCGGATGACAGAGCGCACATCGGCAACTGTCGTTTCTGGAAAGTTCTGCTGCACGACATCTTCATAGATATCAGACACAGGCACAACACACACACACACACACACATACATTAGTAAATAGTGGTCACATCACTTATGCTGCAAACATCGTACTACACCGTGTCTCAAAAAAAACTAGGCAAAATTATTTTTGTCAGAACTTAGGCAAATTTCCACCGATGTTAATAATTTTTGACACGTATATGGCAAAATGTCTGAAATTTTACGTGGTGTATCCATTTGCCACCTCACGTGATCTGTTTTGCCACACTACCTTGTAAAATGCAGAAGTCCTAAATTTGTGGTAAACAATAACTACGTTGTCAGCATTATGGCAAGTTCTGAGACAACCACTTCCTATCACACAATCAAGCGATCCGGTGTAGTCAGCAGGTAGGCATACTTGTAACCTCCTCTTGTCCAGTTTTTGATCTTAAATTCTCTGTGAAAACGAGCAGAACTGCAAAGTGTAACTTTTCAGTTCTTTTTGATCAAAATCGAGTCCTCTTTCTAAGACACCATTTAACTTCAACAGTAGCAGACCACCTATGATTTTAATGTGTTGTTGATAAATTCTGGTGGCAGAGTATGTAATATCAGCAATTTAATAAATTATCTTTCACTGTCATTCGAATTGGTGTACAAAATTCTGTCATGTACTGAATGTTGAGCAGAGATTTCGAACTTTGTGTTTTACAAGGTAGTGTGGCAACACAGATCAGGTGAGGTGGAAAATGAATACACCACGTAAAATTTCAAACATTTTGCCATCTAGCTGTCAAAAATTATTAAAATCGGTAGAAATTTGCCTAAGTTCTGACAAAAATAATTTGCCTAGTTTTTTTTGAGACACGGTGTACATACATGTACATACTTAATGGACATAGAGGTACAGAGCTACTATGAAAAACTAAATTATACGTTACACAGTTTAAATGTAAAAGGTCTGGATACTATATACTGGGTACTGGGTTGATATACTGTAGCATTGCTTACACAACTTGTGACCAGTTAAAGTAATTTTAAATGTCAAGGTCATTCAAGGTCATCAGTTGTGGTAGCAAATGATAACGATTATACAACTTTATATAGCAGTCAATAGTAACTCTTGTTGTAGAAGCAATGCAAATGATATCTCAGTTACAGCTTCATACTGGAAGTCATTCTTGCTGCTGTCTTGCCTCAATGCTGCAGCCTGCTTTTCTACTCCTAGTAGTCCTTTCAATTTTCTTCATACACCACCGGTGTTCCATCCGAAATTTGGGTATGCTTCCCCTGGACTAGATCATTAAAACAGCGAAGACCCTATGCTAATTATCCATGTTATTACTTTCGACATAACCAAAACTACAAGACCATGACACCCAAACACACAGACAGATGAGGCATACACAGGCAGACAACTTATGCTGGCAATAATGCTCACATTACTGTAAAAATGCACAGACTAACAATTATAGCCTGAAAACATACTGCCTATGACCACACTGTTTCAAAAAGCACTAAAACAAAGTAAACCTCAGTGTCAGAATCCAGTGGCCTCTTGACCGGCTGCCTGCACCCTTTCCCAAGTGCCACACGAGGCTGCTCATCATACTCCTCCAGGGTGTGTCCCTGGAGAAGGTACTCCATTATACCCTGTAGCTCTTTTTGTGATTCTACAGCTCAACAGAACGGTGTTACAATTTACAAGCCAGCATCACTTTACTATCTCCACATAAGTATGAAAATTTTTTAGTTAAAGTATGCTGCACAATGCATAAATAAGTGTTTTAAAATATTTCTAGAGAATCAAAAGTACTATATACTGGCACAATGTCATACGGTACTACTATGAGAAATGTGCCTGTCTGTCCATGGGGGTCACTATCATGGCAAAACGGGAGAGCTGATCGGAACCGAATTTGGCATCGTGATGTCATGAATTCTGGGGAGTGATAGGTCACTGGGATATTTTCCCACTAATATTACCATGACAAGTACACTTCAGTGATACACTTACCACTACAGCAATATATAGGCCAACTGGCCATTACAACAGTTACACACAGTGGCATCACACATTGTTGGCTGCACAAGCCTAGGAGGAGCCAATCAACACACAAATGATGGGTTTTTACCCGCACGACGCTATGCTAGCACGGTCTTTGCGACAGCAACGTGTCTGTCCGTCCATCACATGCTGGTATTGTGCCTAGCAGAGCGAAAGCAGGATCATGAAATATACACCACCTGATAGCCCCACGATTCTAGTTTCTGGCAAGGTATGAGTCGTCGAAAAATTTGCAAGGAGTCACCCCAAAGGAACGTGCCAAATGAGGGTGGGGTAGGTTTTTTCGGCAATTTTCCACCAATATGTCATCATATCTCGAAAACGGTGCATCTCAGACACAACGTTACTGTAGGACGGTAATAGGAAACCATAGGCAAGCTATCGATAGGCAAGCTAGATATACAGCTTACAACCCCAGTGCTCTTACATAAACCGTGCAATCGTTTCGCAAGCGTCGCGCGGGTTTGTCAGCGACAGCTGGCCTTTCTTGTAAGTCCCTGTTAACATCTAGCGACCTACATACATCTGCATCTGTGTTTGTGTGAAATGTGACAGTGCAACAGTCATAGTGGAAATAGGTTACGGCTATGCTTAGGTTTACAATTTACCAAACCCTAACTTAACCAAATGTACACTTTACAACTTTCGCATTCTATCAGTGACCCATATATCTATCAATTTTCCGATGTTCATATCCCAATCTGAACCTATCACTGTGAATTCGATTAACTACAAACAACACAGCAGGTTTAACACACAAAAACATACACTACAGCAACTAAAAGCACAACGCTTTCACTTGCTAAACAGGTTTGTATAGCAGTGCATTCGGAAAAAAAATATTGCAGTAGTACGTTCAGAAGTGCAAAAAATGCGGATCTGCAGATCCAAGGGTTAGGGTTAGGGTCAGTGGCGTATTTACCATTGGGCCACTTGGGCCATGCCCGCCCACTGAGCTGCAAAAAAATCTTGCATGGCAAAAAATGCAACCTTAGAAGTTTATGACCCAATTATTTTGCATGTTTCTATATTATATCCATTATCCATAAGAAAACAACACAACAGTATTGCTCTAAATATCGCGGAGAAGAAGCCCTCATCGCCAGTCATTCACATTTTCTATGACCATTCTGTGACATATTACGTGCAAATATTATGTGCAGGAAAATCACTGAAATTGTTGCTACCAGATGCCAGATTTTAAGGGATGAAATGCACCAAATTCAATTTTGGCTGGGGGCTCCACCCCAGACCCCGCTTACAGCGCTCCCCAGACCCCCTAGCTGGATTTATGGGGTGTCATATCTTATGTCAGTTCTATTATCTTTCGTTGTGAAGTTGTTAAATATCAGGGGCACCATGCCATTGAGGCACTTGAGCCACATGCCCTCCTAGACAGTATTGTTTGATGTTTCATTTCCTGAAAAGCTCCTGAAGATCGTTGTTACTAGAGGCGAGATTTTTAGCCTGAAATTCACCAAACACCGTTTGGTCACTGTGGTGGCCGGACCCGCTGGGGGAGCTAAATCTTAAAGCGCTCCCCAGACCCCCTAGCCGCAATAAGGGGGACTTATACTTCTAAGGGGAGGGGAAGGGAAGGGAGGGGAGGAGAAGGGAGGAGAGAGTAGGGGAGGGAAAGGGAGGCGAGCCTGGCGAGGGGAGGGGAATGGGAAGATGGGAGGGGATTGTCCCCCTTCTGAAATCCTAAATACGCCACTGGTTAAGGGTTAGGTTTACGTGGAAAATGCAATGCGCATCTGCGGATCCGCATTTTCTGGCGGTCGATCCCACGTTTACCATGAATGCGAAGGACGGTGCATCTATGTTTTGTTTGTTTCTTGCTGCCATCCTTCTTCCATAAACAAATACACTCGTGTGGCAGCTCAACATCATGTTGGAAATTCAACAGTGATTTCAGGTCTACCACAGCTAAGGAATTATCGCTATCGAACTCGACTAAGCCTTTCATAACTGACAAAAAATACAATCAAACAGTAACGTCAAAATTATGCCGCGCAAACTATTCTGCGCTATCGGTGTCGGCTGTTCATACATGTTCCGGTTTGCCTAAAGAACGGCCCTACCGGAACGCAGGACATGGTACATGTGATGATGTGAATGTATTGTGTCGACTGTCGAGGCGTTCCGTGGAACATTTACAAGTGAGTATTAATGTTCATTTTTTTCACAAAATTACTCTGCTGTGTCGATAGAAAGTTGAACTGGTCGCGTTTGCGCATAAGCCTAACGCCAAAACTGTTAATTGACAATCGCTAAATTTATTTTCCGTGAATATTCACGTACACCAGAAGCCTAGTTCCGCTATTTTCCGTGAAGGGATACGGCTAGGGTTAGTTTATAGGGTTAGGGTCAGTTTTCGCTAAAATCAATGAAAATTTTCACGGTAAATAGCGAGTCGTGTGATAACTTTACGTAATTATGTTTCTATGTTTTCGGTGTGTGTTAGTTATGTTATGTTATGTCGATGTCATGTTTAATTTCTATCAAATTATTTCATTCTGCACGTGCGACGAGTGAAATAGAGCGAAAGAGATTACAGACCGGAAACTCTAGTTTCGTAAAACAGGTTTGGAGTTCAGTTACGTACTTACGGTGGTGTACGGGAGATTCGCACCTTCTCTGACTGCAACCGGCACCTATCACCTAACCCTAGGCCCGACCGGTTACACTAATTGTTGAATCGGCTGAATCGACTGAATCGGCGCCGATGCAGCACACTAATTACTAGTAGTTGTGCCAATATTAGTGTGCTCCATCGGCGCCGATTCAGTCAATTCAGCCGATTCAACAATTAGTGTAACTAACCCGGCCCGACCATTATCCTAACCTAACCCTAATACTAACCCTAACCTTAAATCTTCCTTTTATGTAAGGCATAGTTTATAGTTACATTGGGCGGTGCAAATCTCCTGCCACTGCAACTTGGCAGTCTGTAGTCTGTAGAGAGCTGTAATGCTAATGTTGGGGAAAAACCTTTTAAACTAATTATTGTTTATGCTTGCCATAGATATTAGTAGTATCCCTGATGTGTTACCGTTTAGAATCATTGTGTTATACAGACCGCCAGATTCCACCAATGAAATAAATGATTTGCTAGTTTCTGCCCTAGATTGGCTGTGTGCTAGATCAGTCCGAGTGTGTCTCTTGGGAGACTTAAACCTACCTGCGTACTGCATTTGACTGGGACCATTTCATATACCCACCTAGTAAACTGTATACTTCTTTCGTTCGTGGATTTCATATGCTAGCTCACATGGTTTATCTCTCTTAGTCGATCAGCCGATATGGGGAAATAACATTTTAGGTGTGGTGTTTGTGTTCAGATGTAAGTCTATATTTAGCCCAACGGCAGCAGACGCCTAATAACATGTCGTCTAGACAATTTCTCTAAGGCTGATTGGGCAGGCATTTGTAGCTTTCTTTCTGCTGTAGATTGGAACCTTGTGTTTTCAAGTTTTCCTACAGCAGAAGAGTTGTGGAATGCCATCGACTTGTTTGTATACTCTCTTCAAGCATTCTAAACAAACACACGTCGCCAACCACATTTTATCCTAGGCATACGCAAACTACTTGCTGAAAAATAGCTAAATGGAAGATGTTCCATAGGTTCCGCATTCCTGAGCTGAAAATTAAGTATAAAAATATTTCCAAAAAATGTAGTAAAGAAATTATAAACTTCACAGCTCTAAATGAAAATCAGCTTTGTGATAGTGCCAATTTAGGTTCCTTTTATAAGTATGTAAACAAAAAGTTAAATGGATCTAACGGCATCGCTCCCTTAACAAATATGAGTGGCGAGATAGTATATCTGATAATTCTGGTAAAGCAGATTTACTGAATGATCACTTTAGCAATGTATTTGTACATGATAATCGCATAATTGACAAAATATGGGAGATTCCCAAGTGTGGCTCCTCTATGAATCCCATGTTTGTTACCCCAAACATGATACATAAATCTATAAATAAGATTAAAAAGACTGGAGGTGCTGGACCAGACGATCTCCCTTCTGATTCTGAATTCTATAAAAATTGTCAGCAGTTCATTACTATCCCGTGTCTGTAATTTTCAACGTTTCCTTGCAATCTGGATTATTACCTCCTATCTGGAAGTGTGCAGTTGTAACAGCTGTCTTTAAAAAGGGATACCCATCTCACATTGCCGTTGGTCTACTCTTAAGTGTTTGTGATCCACGCTGGCCGTCAGTCACTGTGTGACGTTCAGTTCGCACCTCTCCCCTCCCCGTCTATCACAGCTGCGGCGGGCGGACGCGGGGAGGGGGAGAGGAGCAGACTCGGCCAGTCAAATGCTGGGTAAACGTGAAACAAAGGGACCGAGCCGTCGGTATGCCTGGTTCCACTGGGTAAATTGGTAACCGGTTACCTATTTACAACCTTATTTTAGTAGTACTTGTATTAGCAATTGTATTGGTAGGCTGTATTTGTGGCTGACAACATCCACCTGTTGGAAATTGGCTGTAAAACCTGTCTATGTTATTACTATATTTGTGTTTTCTGTGTAATATTTTTATTTTTTGGGGAATCTGTTAGTGAGGACTTGACCCTCCTTGATGTCCTGTCAACGTTGTATTATTGTTCTGTTTTTATTCTGCTAAGTTTGTTCTTGTTGACAATAAATTCATTCATTCATTCATTCATTCATTTTGACACAGCAGATACAGAAATGTTTTACCAGTTATGGGTGAAATGATGCATGTCGTCACCAGTGCAGATATTCATTTATGTCACATGTTGTGTTTTGAATGCATCTTTGTACAGGCATCACCATAGTAATGGGCCGTAGAAAACAATACAAGCGGTATCTAAGTAGTCGATGGATGCGTGTCCCACGAGAAACACAACGTCGCCACAGACAGCAAGATACTACTGCGGTAACTAGTAATGCATTGCTGCATATAAAACAGCTATCGATACATAGGAATATATTTGGAATGATTGATGGAAATGTGTTTAGAGTTCAGAAAGGCTGTCACTAATATACTTAACAGTGATGTACAATCATTTTCACTTATTGGATTGTTAAATTTACTGTTGTGTTACTGTGATAATATCAATAGAACACCGATACATATCGCCGATATATATCGTGCCAACCCTGTTAAAACCAGTTGAATATGCATTATCTACGTTTTCCGGTGGTTTACTTTTCACTTGCCAATTCTCAGTGGTCACCCCTGGCAGTGTCTGTATATGCACTGTGTCTCATGGGCTAATTTTGATAACGTTTGGTAGACTGAATAAGCACATGTTTACAAACATGGACATTCAACTTCAAAATGAAAAATGCTATATGCTATATCTTCCTACCCCTAAAAATTGACATCCTGTGCATTTTCATTGGGAGTATGCTTATCCAAACTTTGACACGTTATGTCTTAAAACTGAGCAAGATACTGGGAAAGTGTCAATTGACCACCTGTTGGAAACAATATACCGTATATTGCGAGTCCAGTGCTCACATGACTGCACTGACTGGTGATGTCACATGACCTGAAATGGGTAAATAATCCATACAAATCTTTGAGGCTTGAAATCTTAACCATTCAAGATAGAAGGCCGGTCAGTCTGCAGGTAGAAGAGCTTACAGCACTCCCAAATAACAGGGACTGAGAGGGAGAAGAAAGGGACCAAATAGGTAGAATGCAAGGGAAAGGAAACTCAAAGACAAAGGAGAGGATGCACTCCGCTGTCTTGCCTTCACCTCATGAAATTTTGGGTAAAAGTTATATAAGTCTTAGTAAGATCGGTGCAGACCATTCAGCTAACTGTGACAAAAGTTATCAGTATGCAGTAAATGATCCTACGTATAAGAATTCAAGTTACCGACATTTGTTGATAAGCGTAATCTTTCAATATTTGTGAATGTATATTTGTTTGTCTTTTCTCAAAGCTCTTCAATATGGAGCAGTCTATAGAAATGTCAGTGAGATTCCAATAGGGGAGCAACTTCACATTTCAGTTGCAGGCCTTGATCATGTAACAACAGCACTGCGTCCTCTTAGTGTAAATTAGAAACACTAGCAACGTTCCCGCCCGCAGGGCAGGAACATCGCCTGGCGCCACGTCCGGCCGATTCGCCAGATGTCGCTACGCCGAAAATGAGGTTTTTCTCTAATTGCTAATTAAAGGGGTGAGAGTGGGTAAGGAAAGGGGTGGGGGTCACACGTTCCGGGCCCGTGAAGGCGAACAGTGGGGTCAGGGCCCGCGTCCCTGCAGCAGGGAAGGTGCTAGAAGGGAATGACGGACAGATGACAAACCTATATTACGATTATAACTGACATCAGCTACGTTTCCGATTTCGAACGCATAATTCGAAGTTTGGTGTTACTGTGAACACATGACCCATTTCCTTGGTAATACTGCATTTGCTAAATGCACCCGCAGTATTACCATCAGGATTGTCCCCATGACAGCGGTATCCACAGTAACTCCACTGTCCCCGTGACCATGTAGCTCTGTACTAATGACCCCTGTGTCCAGCAATTCGTGTTGCCACATTTTGTGCTGATTGCATCATGCCACCATAATTGGGTCAAATAGGCATACCGACATGTGAATAGATAAAATTGTACCATTATGACATTTTCGTCAAAAGATGAAGTAACTGTTTGTTGTGTTATCTGTAGATGAATCTAGATTCCAGTCGGAGTGAATTTGTGCCAGATGGAAATCGGACAGTTAGCTCAGCATCTTCCATTCCTCGTGGCCAGCTGTTTACTCTGGTGTACGCTTATGTTATCCGTCATTCCCTGACAAGATCGGCAGCAACTGATTTAATGTCATTACTCAACTCTCTTTTGCCTGGTTGCCTTCCTGAGACCATGTATTATTTTTCACAAATTTTGGAGTCATCTTACTCACTTGATACGTACATTTATTGCTGTTCATGTGAAACTTTCATTGGCAAATATGACAAATTAGTCACAAAAGTTCTGTGCCCAGGATGTGGTAAAGATCTGTGTGTTGATGACATGATTAAATGTGGTTGTTTTTTTATGATATATCCACTGGAAAATTCACTTAGACAACTTCTTGAAGATCAGCAGTTAGGTGATCAACTGCTTGAAAACAATTCTTACAGCAGTAACAGAGACTGTAGATTGTTAAGCGACATTTCGGACGGTTCTGAATTCCAAAGGAAAAATACGACAGGTTTTCCTACATCTTTGTCACTAACGTGTAACATTGATGGCGTACCTGTGTTTAGGTCATCAAACACTTCTATCTGGCCAGTCTATTACACTTTAAATAACTTACCATTTGAACAGCGCAGGAGTAATATCTTGTTACATGGCATTTGGTCTGGATCTGGAAAACCCAACATGGACTGTTTTCTAACACCTGTGGTCGATGAATTAGTTGCTTTACATGAGCAGAAACTTGTGTGGAAGACCAAAACAGGTGTTGAATTAAAAACCTGTGTAAATTTTGACTTGCTTGTGTGTGACAGTGTTGCACGTTCTCCATTGCAGAAAATTAAACAGTTTAATGGCGAGTGTGGATGCAGTTTTTGCTTACACACAGGCACTGTGTTGCAAAAAGGGCATGGATTTGTTCGGACATACCCTTTGGAGGTAAACGTACCGGAGTCACGAACACATGAGCAAACACTTCAGTTTGCTGTTGAGGCTGATTCCAAAAACGTGGCAGTATGTGGTGTTAAAGGCCTCTCTATTTTGTATGCTGTGCCAGGTTTTGATATAATACTTGGTTTCAACCC
>Ga0209679_1000456_pt1 | contig 15084 bp, 11 predicted proteins | sample WorMetHEROISLAND_4_FD_187408 | JGI IMG/M metagenome (GOLD analysis project Ga0209679, IMG submission 187408) | Marine gutless worms symbiont microbial communities from Max Planck institute for Marine Microbiology, Germany - Olavius sp. 2 HERON... ...
CTAAAGGCAAAGCATAAGACTGAGAACAGTGGCGCCATTCCTCACTGCAGCTAAGGCTGTGGGATGTCAAATTGAGCTATTTTGGTGGGTGGCTGTGTGGATGATTATAAGTGATGCTTTATTTGTCAAGCAGTGTCTTAGGAAGTACAGTAGATCCGAAGTCAAAGTTGCGTGTAGGTAGAGTATGGTGGGAAGCTGATGCCTGTCATATCCTATTTTGTTTATTAACTAGACAGCATTTGCAAAGTTCAAACAACTGTGTGTGAGTACTGTATGTGAGTGGCAACATCTCTAGAGAATAATTGAGAATGTCCTATCAACTTTGCTGCCAAAGCTGCACTGAGGACCCCAGTGATGAAGAAACCTAGCTTATTATCAAAAGAACTAGTCATCACAGACAGAGAATTGAAGAAGAGGAAGAAGAAGAAGAAGAAGTAATGTGTATATCATTGGCAGTTTACAGTTTTGCTGCTTGTTGTTGTAGCTGTAGAAGTTGCGAGTGCAAAAACTCAGACGTCAAAGACGACAGACGTATATCCATGCTCGGCTGGCTCCTCAGCCCTGCACAGTCAGTTTGTTGTCGGTACGTTTCATTCTATGCATGACATTTGTGCAACATTGAACATTGTATGATTTTTGTAATGTTACTGCCACGTACTTTAGCAGTGTGGTTAGTCAGAAATAAATTTTCTCTTATTGGTCATTTTTAGCATCTGTGAATAGCCAGTATGGTGAGTAGTCAGTCCCTTCAATGCTTTGACGTTGTTGATTGATTGAAATGAAGGGCATCTTGCTGTAACTGTTCCCAAAAGTTTACTTTTAGTGAGTGGCGTAACCTAGGACAATGTTCTGAAGAAGTGGGATTGTTAGACAAAAACCGAGCTACGTAAAACCGTGTAGTTTTAATATGCAAATACGTCAGCTGCATTTAAGCTTAAAATGGGTACTTTTATTGTAGATCACATTTTTAAATACTTACCGTTGCAGGATTAATGACATGCATTTGACAGTCTAAAAATGTTGCAAATACAGATTTTTAAAACTCTAAATTTTGTCTATAATTATGCACATATTTTTAGTTTATTGATGTAATTTTATCACACAGATATATTTCTGTCTTCAGTGTATTTAAATTTGTTTCATTCTCTCATCTGCTTGCTGTCATTTGTCATATGAGATGGACTTGCAAAATAGTGACCGCCAGTTTTTTAAGTGTTTCGGAGTAAGTTATGAAAAACAGTGTGCAGTGTCATTAAACTACAACACACAACTGCTGTGCACCCCACTTGCAATTTGTGCCATGCTGAACAGTTAATTTTTTGATGGTGTGCATCTTCTTTAGCAAATCTGTCTACATTTTGCAGCAGGGGTCATGGCGTCATCATCTGTGATGATTGGCAGCCGCCATCTGCTAAACTTTTGCCTACTTTGCCATCTGTTGATTGCAGTGACACAGAGAAATGCTTGTTACTTTCACCAAGGAGGTTATGTTTTTGTAGAGTCTGTGCATCTGGGTGGGTGTCTGTGCGCAAAAACTCAACTGACAAAACTGACTCAAATTGTTGTAAACGGATTTTGGAGCAATTTTTTGCAGCAGTGGAGCATATGGCCCAAGAAACAGTTGATTAGATTTTTGGTGGTGATCCGGATCACAATCCAGATCGTGGATCTGGATCATGATCCGGATCCAGGAATTTGTTTCACGGATTCTTTATTTACTACCGTGATTGCTGTAGACAGCCAAGAATAAAACATCTCAGTCCCTGACAGAGGTGCGTGCTCTGCTGAGTGTTCTCTAGTTTTTGTGATGCAACAAAACTATGTGCATAAATTAGTTCTGCTCACCTCCTGGTTAGGACTGAGCGTATGTTGGTATGTCTTCATATATTTTGGGTTACTTCATGTTTTCTTGCTGCACACACAGAACACTTGAGTGTTATTACAGTATCGTGATGGTTATTTGTTGTCATTAGGGTTACATGGTGAATTAATTCCGATGGCAATACCTGTGAAGTTGCCACAGCAGAGATCTGTTGAGCGTGAACACCAGCTCCGGCAGCCGCGTCCACCACAGACAGAACCGTCACTACCGCCGCAAGCTTTGTCTTCAGTGAGAGAACAGATATCACCGCCACAGATGCAGCCGCCACCTCCTTTGCTTGTGAGTGAATGGCAACTGCCGTGGTCATGTTGTTGTTGTGGTAAATTTTTTGCAGTTGCAAATATTGCACCAGTTTGAGTTCTACAATGGTTTTGTTAACACCGACTTATTTGTGGAGAGCACACGGGTTTTGTCACTTCTGTACTGCTGAAATATTTATCGACTTAAGATGTAAAAATTGTTAAGTGAAATGCGGGGAATTTTCATTGCAAACAGAGAACACGTTAGTGATCCCAGTGACAAGGTTCATAATAAATAGAGAAGATCAGTACTTGGTAACAAGACGGACCAGATAGTTTTTTGATGGTGATTTTTTGTGGATCTTTTACCAGCTCCTGGGTTCTCGTGGAGCAACGGCAATTAAACGAGTGCAGTTGTTTGATGATGGCAATTGAATGACAGGATGACAATAATAACAATGGAGATGACGAGGCCGAAGAAGAAGAGTTGGAAGAAGTAGACGATGCAGTGTTGGACGAGCAGAGTAGCGTGTCTGAAGAAATGCCAGCAATTTCTCTGCCTGGTCACACTGCTGCAGCAATCAACTACGAAGGTCCAGAGTTTCCCGTTCGTGAAGTGCAGCCTCTGCATCACTCTGCTGTGGCTGATCGAGACTCTGATGAACTGGCATCAAGAATCAAGCAAACTGATGTGCTACAGAGAGAAGTTGTTGACTGGTTAGCAGTGAAGTGTTATGCTATTAGTTTTGATAGAGATGTCTTTTGCACTGTTGAGATTGTTTTTGGTTTAAGATGTTTTCGTTCCTTGATGCTTTTTGTCTGTTGTTTAGCACACACAAACATGCCATTTAGCAGCTGTTTGCCAAGTAAATGGTTACACCTCACAGATCACAGTGGTCTGTTGGTAATGTGCCTGACAGCTGCATATGAGGTCTTAACGTTGAATTCTCACTGTAGGGATTTTTGTGTTTATCATGAAAGTCACTGCAATATACCTAGCGACATGAGAAATACGTTATCCAAAATGTCATTTTTCGTCCGTCCAAAATCACCAATTTCGTCCAAAATTTCGTCCAAATTTCTAATTTTCATCCACAGTTAGTCCAGCTATTGAAAAGTATTTAATTTGCAAACGGACAAATATGTACTGACTTTGAAGTCTGTATAAAGAAATGCAGCATTTCTTTATATTACAGTAGACCTGTTTCATTGAAAAGTTAGTGTGCTTATAATGTCTGCACTAATTTTGTATTGTATTATGGACTGATTAACTACCGGTATGCCCCAAATAATGCGATGTCATGATGTGGTCCCAGCAGTTCGATGCATTCACTCATTTTTTTTTTCCATTTGCATCCCAATAATTCTGGGCATCCGTTCTTTCAACCCAACTGGAAAAGCACTATGGTAATGCCAATGAATGTGAAAGAATTTGACAATTTTTTTCAGCTGTCAGTGGGCATTTTTCGTCCAAATTTCGTACAAAATTGTGAATTTTAGTTTTTTCGCCCAAAATGCTAAATTTTGTGATTTTGTTTTTTTTTCTTATGTCCCTAAATGTACAGCTTTAGGCATGGGCTGCGCACCATTATGGCAGTGCTTACTTTGACTCGGGTTTCTACACTGTGTCGGATGGTAAAATGAACATCGGTATTTGGGCTCAGTTAATAATAATAAATGGCTATTGTGGCTGTAGATGATAGTAGTCTGCTGGCAGACTTGTGGCTGAAGTAGGTATAGCATGGTCGGCAGCCACGTGGTGCCATTTTACATTCGTTATATCACTGGGTGACTGTGCCATGATAGGCATATAAAAATGTTGTCATATTTATTATTATCGTTGTTATGTAGATTTTATAGCTCTGTGTTGTGTTCTGTTTGCCAAAATGGGCTTACCGGTAAAATATGACTGCATTTTTATTTTTATATGGTACATGTTGGTAATATTGAACCATTTTATCCTTCAGTGCTTTGATGCTGTTTGCTGGGTGATAGGAAGGGCATCCGGCCTGTAAAAGTTCTGCTTTGTCAGTTCCAAAATGTTTACTTTTGGGAACCTGCCTAAACTTGAGTATCCTTATCTAGAGTAATTCCTGAAAAATGGATTGATTAAACAAAAAAACAAGTGGTGGTAGTATTGAATGATTGCAAGGCAGTGTTCAGCTGCAACTTTTTAACACTGCTTTTAATTGCTAGCTTCTGGTTTTACTGACAGTTTAATGCGCTGTTGTTCTTATTTTATCTGTAAAATGCGCACTACAAATTGTTTTTGATGATGATGGTGATGTGGCCATGTGTAGGAATGATGTTAATAATTTGTGCTGTATTCAAGTGTTTTTTGTGTATGTGTGTATATGTTGTGTGAATGCTGAATGGCACAGGGTGGAGCAAGAGATAATGGCACGAATTGTCTGCGAGATGCACGATAGGCAGCGGCACATTCATGCTGTACAGTCGCAGCTGAATCCGGGCAGGACATTATTACATCATGTATCGGATGCATCATCACTTGCTTCCGATGTGGAGAGCACAGATGATCCTGTGATAGGTCTGTGGCAAGCAAATGAACAAATGGCAGCAAATTTTGAAAAATTAACTTGCAAAGTATTTGAGTCATTTGAAAAAGCCTTTTGCAATGTACTTCGTTTGGCTGTATTAATTAGAACAAATTGTGATGCTGTAATGCTGATCTGGCATCGTGAAGGTCATCTGGCCTATAAACATTGAAGTCCTAGAAATCTGCAAATGTTTCTCTTCTCTGTGGAGACCTTGGACGTCCTGTCATAACCGGGTGATGGGCGTGGAAAGTTGACCCATTAAAATAAAGAACAAGAATGATGGTAGAGTAGTTGTAAGTTGTGCTACTGCAGCAGATGTCTTGCATGTCTGTGATTGGCCAGTGGATGCAATTGGTCAGTCTGGAGTCCAGCTGTTTGTCGATGCTGGGCGTCCAGTGGACAGTGCACTAGTCACCGCATTGGTCCGCGAGGTTCTTGCTGAGAAGATTTCCGCCATGTTTGCTGAGAGATTGGAGCTTGAACGTTCAGCTCATCAACACGCGACTGTTCAGCATACGTTTGATCCAGATACCGATACTGCAACGTCAGCGTTACCCAAACACACGGTTTGTTAAGCAGCTTACTTTTGTGATAACACTTAAATTTGGCTTGAATTGTTGACACGTATGTGCAACAAGAAAGCATGTCGGAGCTGAGCTGAGTGCCGACGTGACATGCAGCTGTACGTCCAGTTGCCGAGCATCTCATGTTCAGGTGCTGACAGTAAACTAGATCTAACAATGCCTAGTTTGTAGTCAGTGCTAGATCTGCTTGCGTTTCATCAGCCGCCCGTAAGTAAACATGACACCAGTTTGGAGTGGTTTTTTTACATCCTGTGACCTTTACCCTTGACCTTTTCAACTGAAAATTATCACTCCGCTTATACTCATGCCATGGGGAACGTCTATGCCAGTTTGGGGAACGTCTATGCCAATTTGGGTTTTCTACATTTCTTTGTTTTTGAGTTACGAGCCCATATGGGACATACGGATGGGCAAGATGCGTAATGCGGCCTATACAGCGGCCACATAATAATACTAATGATACATCAACTTTATTTTATACTGCATGAGTAATTAAGCATTTCGTTGTTTGTTATTTCTAAAGTTTTCATTCCTGTTGACTGCATTAACACAATGTTTTATTTCATTAGCACTTGATATTTTTTTTTGTATATTATTGTTATTATTATAGTTTTTGTATATGTTTTTTTCATTTAGAATAATATTTTCTACAACAACATTGATATCGCTCGGCACAGTTTTGTTTGTCTGTGGTTATTAGAATTTTATTACAAATGCTTATGAACTGCTTGTTCTGGAATTATAAAATAATTACTTTCTGTGATCTGTAATCTTTCAGTGTTTTGATGCTGTTGACTGGGTGGGCATCCAGTCTGTAAAAAACGTGCTGCAGTGCGAAGAGCTTCTCCCTTGACGGCTGGGCCTACTGTGGATTAATTTTGGAAAAGTATGCCGGCTAAAGAAAAGTTGAGTTGTATTTGGGTGTATGGTCTTTACTGTCACTTCTGTTGTTTGACGTGTGTTTATTTGTAGAAATTTTTCAGCTCTGTAATTTTTTCTAGCTAACAATCCTAAACTGTGATGAGCACAGAAAATAGTTTGGTTTTACAAAGAAATGAAGAGTATTTTTCGAAGTGATGTCTGTGCCTCTGTTGCCAATTTTGTGTCTGATATATGTGTGTCAAGGACCAGAGATCACGAGTTCCGACTCCAGTGCCGACACCGTCACCATCAGCAACTCCGTCTGTATCACAACATGTGTCACTGCCGTCCACACCTGAGCTGTCTCAGACTGCTCGTCTCATTCAGGAGCCTCCAGCTCAACCCGTTTTGCCCGCTGCTGAAGCAGCAGAAAGTGTGACAGATGATGCTGCTGATTTTCCATCATACAATGGTTAGTCCATTTATTTGTTGGTTTATTAAAGGGAAACTATTGTGAAAATATTACTTTTTGGAAAAAATGACATACATGTACATATGAAAAAGAAAATTTATGGCGAGCCAAATATAAGCGAATTTTAACTTATTGTCGCGAAAAAGTGAACTTTAAACGTCTTTAATTTTCGACACAAAATATACCATTTGACACAGTACTGTACCAATTACATCATTCGTACTACAGAGCACTGAGAGCTGTTCGTGAGCGCGGTTTTATTGTTATTAATAGAATGTGATATAAGGCGAATAGGTTAATTTCAGATTTTTTGAAAGAAATTTAGGTAACTTGCTTTTGGTCAACGACTATGCCGGGGTATTTTGCATTGGGATGTTCCAGCTATCGCTCGCAAACACAGTAAGAAGCTTAGTACCAATGACGTCAAAAGTCACGTCATCGGCACAAAATGTGTCCACACATTTTTTCATTTCAGATCTGGCAATTTCGTTCATGAATAAAAGCAATTTACTTCATTTTTCTGCATGCTACGTGTGCATTGTCTGCTGCAAATGAACACAGGTAGATTGTTATTTCATTTTATTGTTTCTTTTAAATTACGATTTTCATGATAGTTTCCCTTTATTTTTGTTATTTTGATTTCGAACAAACCGTGTGTTGAAGATAGTCATAATTGCAGACTTATATTTATTTAGTATAATTCGTGTATTTTTTGCGTATGTAGTGTCTGGACCCAGAACTTTTCACTGCATTACTTTAGACTGCCTAAATTTTGCAGTGTAGGCAGGATTTTTGGTGTACGTTATGTTAAAGTCTGTTATCTGTGATCACTTTTGATTATTGGTGGTGTTAGCAATTGCTGCAGTCCTTCAGAAAAAATCACACTCACAGAATGGCACATCTAAGCCATCTAATGAGATTGTGCTACATCAGAAGATATTTATAAACCTTGTGTTTATGTATTGCTTATGTTGGACTGTGACAGGCTTGAGTGATGCTGAGAGAGATGAAGAACCAGCTGTGCCATCATTAGAACCATTTGTTGAGCAGCACTACGTTAGCACCCCGGTGATGACGCCACCAAAGTCAGTGACGCCAACACTTAGAACCCTGTCGCCTTCTTTACCTAATGAAGCACCAGCGATTCGTGCTGCAACTGAACATCCGCCAACTTTGCCAGTCACTCAGCCACCGCCTGCCAGCAAAACACAAGCCGTCAAAATGATAGATGCGGCAACAGAATGTGTGCTGTAAGTCTGCGTTTTATGCCAGCGTTGTTGTAATAGTTATCTTGTATAATGGCATAGGTGCATGTTTTACTAGGGAATTCATTCCCGGGCTCCCATTTCCCGGGCACCCGAGATTTCCGGACTTTTTCATTCCCGATTTCCCAGGAATGAAAACAGCTCCCGGGGAAATCTGGAACAGCGAACAGCACTGTGCGTGTGCAATTGTGCAATAGATACCGGCCCATGCACGGCGGATTTGATGGCTGGTGCAGCAGCATGCTAGTGCTTCATGGTGAAGATGAGGAGTATAAAGTAAACACGACATCGCAGCCTCCACCCCTGTCCACCTGCAGCTGGAGCCTGTTGGTGCATTGGTGCTGGCTGTGAATGCTGATGGAACGAAGCAGCAGGCAGCCGGACAGCGTGACCGCACGTGGGCATAGATTGAGTGACTGAGTGCAGCACAGCAGGGAGTGAGTAGGCCAGAGGATGCTTGTCAGCTAGGCTAGGCAGTGGGCACTTGGCAGTTGGCATTAACGGGAGCTGTCTATAATCTGCAGTCCAGTCTGTAGAAGTGTGGGCTTCAATTAGTTGTAACTTGTAGTACAGAGACTGGGAATTATATTCGTAAATAGAAACTGTACAAGCTAGAAAGTAAACTAGTTCACGTTAATATAGCGGCTTAATGGCGCAATATGCGGAATACAAACATATACAAACATAACGATTATTAAAACTCTGTTGTACGGCTTTTCACAGTGCCACTGCGCTAGTAGTGCTGCAGTAAACGTCATTCCCGGGCGCCTGGGAATCCATGGAATGATTATGTACATTCCCAAATTACCAGGAATGAAAAAAGGGTCCGGGAATGAATTCCCTATGTTTTACGTAAGTATGTTCAATAATATGTATCAGTTCGCATCACATTGCAAGTAACTATATGACGTTTATATGGCTGTTTTTGTAAATTATAAAACTGTGTTATTAGCAATGAGAATATTGGCGTGTGCGCACTGTAAGTAATAATACTAATCAACTTTATTCGTCAAAATGCAGATGTAATTTGTGGTGTTTTTTGTAAGTTAAAGTAAAAACACTGGACATGACTGTACTACAGCTATGCAGTCATGTTTCTCTTTTGTTAATATGTAACACCTCTTCGTTCTTTCGTTCATTCATTAGTGATCTGAGCAGGTTTATGACAGTCTCTTTTTATTGTTCTCCAATCTTCAGCTGGTTTCTTCAGATCTGCGTAATTCTTTGTAAGTCGTCTACCACACACAAGCAACCATTTGCATTGCTTCTTTGTAGATGAACAGTCAACAGCCACATTTTTAGTCCGCAGCTCATGAATAATGTGCAGAATATTATAGTTAGATGGCATCGTATTCAGCTGATGATGAATTATCTGTCTATTAACGTATTAACGTACACTATCTTTTTACATGGATAAGTTCATAATGTGTTTTTAGCACTGAGCTTTGTGAGTTTAGTGAACCGAATATTTCGACACAGAGCATGTACCTTTTGGAATCAATCCTAATGATTGATAATTTTGTGATCTGTACTTGGTGGCTGGTAATGTTTCTGGGTATTTATCACCCACCTGACCTGGTTATGATTACTGTTTATACCTGTATGAATTGTTGGTGGGGCGACGAGGTACATTTTCCAAAATTGCTCCAGTGCTTAAGAGCCTTCAAACCTGGAGAATGCGTAGTGTTAAAAGGCGTCTGTTTTAGTAATGTTGGAAATGTGTTTGCCAGCTTGTCTGTCAGAGAGAAACGATCTCCTTCGCCATCGGCATCTCCTACACCAGCTGCTCCGTCTCCGCAACCAGCAAGCCCTGTGAACACCGAGTCTGAATCAGCGCCTGTCAGCAGTGACTTGTCAGCGACAGTAACAGCTAATGAATGTGTGTCTGAAGGACAGTGGGTAGTCAATGTTTTGAGTGAAGGCGAGGTTCCTGACTTAGAGGCCAATGAACGTAAGCACTTACAAATTCTAACTGTAACGTAACTGTAAAATGATGACTCAGTTTCTTTATGACTACATAAACGATTGCCAAATGGTACAACATGTTATCAAGAGGTCTTCGTAAATTCAAAGTTCAACTGTAGTCACTGACTGTGAAGCACAGTAGAAATAATGCATGCCTTGGCAAGATGATGCGTGGCCTTTTGATCTGTGTGTGTGTTAATGTTGTTTTTAACTTAACAGTTGTTTTGGTACTTTACTAATGTTACATGTATAGTAACATTGTCATTGTTTCATGTAAGAGCAGAAACGTAATTTAGCATTTTCTTTTCCCATTCAGTATAATTGATAAAAATTACAACCTTTAGGTTATTGCAGTCAGGATTTCTTCTGCAATTTTTTTATTCCAATTTTTCCAAAATACTGTAGTTTTTTTTTATTTTCGTGTTTATGCAATTCTTTAGATCTTACTATTTGCAAACGTACATCATTTGTTTAAACTAAATACTTTAGCTAGATTAGAAAGTAAGGCAAAATAAAGAATGATGAAATGCTTGCTTATTACTTAATATTCCTTTGTTTTTGCACACAAACAAACAAACTGATTTTCATGCAACCTTCTGTAGTTCGTTGTTAATTAGTGTTATAATTCAACGAGGAGCTCAGCTGCTAAAATATTTTTAGCATTTTGAATGCTGTAGTTTTTTCTGCTGCAGTATCCTTAGGGTCTGGTAGTTGTTTAATGTTTACAGTGTAGTGAAATTGTATGACGTGTGCAATATATAATGCGTTTAGTACTGAAGCAAAGAATCCGCAAGCACCTGCTGAATGCAAGTCGTCAGCGACGCAGTTCAGAAGATGATGAAGATACGCTTGGTTTTGTGGGAGAAATTGATGCAGTGAGTAGTACAAGTTGTGAGGTTGGGTAATAGTGTGCACAAGTTATATAGTGCATTGCTAAATGATGCATATGCTGACTAAAAACAGCACGTACATGTACATGGCGCTTGATTCAGTCTTGGGCAAGAGCTGCTGTGTGAGAAACAATAAAATTGTCCCAGTTTTCCAAATTGTCACAACGACTAGAATTACGTCACATATCAAATAATATTAAATATGTGAATAGTAAGTAAATATGTTTATACGACTTAAATATCAGCGAGGTTACTTTTTATGTCAGAATGGCAGTTTAACTACTTGTTCACTTTAAAAAATGCAAATTTAAGTTCAAATAGTTATTATTTTCCAATGCAACCAAATATTCCAATGAAATTTACAGGATATATGGCCTGAATCCTCCTCTGTAAACACTGTAAATTTGGTGAAAAAAATTACTACAATTCCGGAGATATCGAATTTTTCCTAGGGGATTACTTTTTTTGGCGTGCCCTGTATACACGAAGATGGATGTGCATGCTTGGATTGAATGAGTTATGACGTCCAGTTGTTCTATTATTGACAGGGAGGCAAAGTAATGTGAAGTGAACTTTAAAAAATTAACAACTAGAAGTCACTGACAGAGAGACATATCAGTTGCGTTGGACAGTAAAAAATTTCTGGAGCCGAATCCTGATCCGTATTCAGGAATCGTGGATCCGGATCCTGATGCGGATAGCCACCAAAATCTAATAATTTGGTCCTAGGGTGGCGCCCTGCCCCTGTAAAAAATTTCATCAAAATTCGTTCATAACTTGCTGAGATACACTGCAAAATGACAGTTTATGCTGTATGTGCAGAAAATCCTGGAAAATGATCCAGGTTCCACAAAAGAATCCGGATTGCCACCAAAATCTAATTATTTCCTCCCTGGGCCATGCCCCACCTCTTCACAAAATTTCTTCAAAATTGTCGAGAATTTTTGGAGATATTTTGTTCACAGGAAATGATTGCACACTCACAGACACAAGGACAGACAGAACGAAACAGTGCTCATTTATTTGCAGTACATAATAATCAGATGCACTTCTACCGGAAGTGTGGCTGATAATTATGCAAACAGTCGTTTAACCATTTAAAATTTTACTAATTGCTGAATCACTAGCACTGATACAATTTTTCGCTATGTAATCCATGTAAACCGCTTTCTTTTATTAGTTGCATTTACTGATGCTTTTTTCTGTACATCTGTAATATTGCTCTATGCAAAAGTTTAGTTAGTAAAGTTGTATTTTATATAAACAGTGAATTGCTTGGAATTTAATGTAGTGTAACATTCTGAACTGCTTTTTAGTCAAGTGTCTTTTAATTGAAATTACAGGGTGGCCACTGGCCACAAAGTGGGAGAAAAAATTCCCTGACTTTTCCAGGCTTTTCCAGAGCCGTAAACTTACTTTTCTATAGATTATCACAACAAAAAGTAAATTTAATAATGACTTTCTCGAGGGTCATTCCACATCAATTCCACCGCACTCTGACCTTATCTCTGTTCCTAATGATCCTGTTTACCCAGTCAACAGCTATTTTATACAAATATTTGAATGACGAACTAAAAATACTTTGTTTGTTACATTTTTCCCTCAGATAGCACAGAATTCCCTGAGAATTCCCTTCGTTTTCCATGTTCAGAGAAATCTCTGAGTATTCCAGGTTTTCCATGTTTGTGGCCACCCTGAATTAGCAGTTAGGTAATTGCTAATTCTTTGTTAATTGTTACGTGTGAAATTTTTCAGTGTCGGTAAACGTGAGCTGTATACTGTGACCAGGATTCACCGGCCGATGGCTTACCAAGTGAAGGAGAGGTGCTTCTCCCAGCACAACCACTTTTAGAACACATTGCTGTACTGGATGCAGCAGTGGTAGCACAAACTGCTGATAGCCAGCCACATGTAAAGACTCCGAAACTGCAGTTTGCTGCCGTCCGACACCCCAGCATTGAACACAGTCTTGGTGAGATCAGCAATGGCCAGGTCCAGCAACAACTGACATATAACGGTGCTGATCATCAACAAGAGGTGGTAAAAGTTCCACTGGATGACAGGGCTGCAAACCAACAGCAACTGAGACCTTCACTTGTACAGGCAACTAGTGCCGACAATGGACTTTCGTCAGGTAATGATGTAAGCGGTGTTTCAAAATGCCAGATGTGACTTGATATGCAGAAGCTTCTCATGTCGTTTAGTTGATAATAAACTGACACTTTTTAATGATGACATGTCACAGTTTTGGAAATTCTAATGCAGCCTGCACTGAAATGCAGTCACGTGTTAATCTGATCTTTTCCCACTTTTGTTTTTCATCATCCAAGGTCACTATGCATTGGCAATGTCTTACATTTGTCACGATAAATGCCTTATAACGTCAAGTTGTCCCTGTTTGAGAATATTGATGTGCTGCCAGTGAGACTTTTCTGCAGCAATAGAACAGGTTTGCCCATATATCCGTCTGACACCACAGGTGACTCATATAGATCTCCTTTAGAATTGAAGCTGGATCTCGTGGTTGCCATGGTGCTCTTCCTGAGGTGAAAATTAAATCGGAGCTTATTATTGAAAAGTTTTAACCAGTATTATGCCATTTTGCTGCATCAGGACGTTGTCATATTTTTATGAAAATGATCCAAGAGAAAAAAATTGTCGTAACATATTTTCAAGCTGTTAACAGATATTGTGTCCTAAGTACCTACCAGTTTTTCTCAAATTTTGAGTTCCAGATGCAGTGGTAACAATTGTTTATGATGCTAATAATTTCTGTTGCATCAATGGTCAGTTATCAGCAGCTGCCAGAAGCGTGGCTGATTATATACTGCAAATGTGTGTGTGTGTGTACGTGTGTGTACATACCGGGTACATACCGGGTGCGGCTGCACCTGGCTATGGTATCAGTTGAGAGATGAGGCATTATCTGGGGAGGATTCAGTTAGATTTTGGTGGTGATTCAGATTATTTTGTGGATCCTGGATCATTTTCCAGTATTCTTTACCATTAGCAAATAGGGTGTAAAGTGACATTTTGCATAGTATCTCAGCAAGTTATGTATGCATTTCGATGTGATTTTTTGGAGCAGTGGGATGTGGCACAAGGACCATTTCATTAGAGTCTGGTGGCGATCTGTTTCAGGATCTGGATCCCAGGTTCCTACTCGGGATCCAGAAAATTTTTATTGTCTCACACGGTTGTCGAAGACATTTCTAGTATGTTTTGTGTAATTAACTAATGGTGAATACCGCCAACTTGATGAATCACTGCAAATGACAGTGCAAACTTCAGCTGAGTTTTCGAGCGGACAACTGCAGCCACCTGATCATCAAGCTTCTACGTCTGCAGGTGTAAAGAAAGGTGGTCAGCAGCGGCCAATGATGGGCCGCATCACTTCTACACTTGACTCATCTGTTCGGCCTCAACAGCATCTGTTCAGTCCATCAGGTTTGTATAAGTTGCTGTTTATTACTTAATATTCTGCATTGTAAGTTAGCAGACACATGACGTGGTTCATTGCAGATATAATGGTACTATAATTGACTTTTGTGTCTGTCTGTCAGGATGTCAGGATGTCTGTCAGGATGTCTGTCTGCATTTTCAAAATGCTTCTTCTCCGGCAGTTCTTGTCCGAATAAGCTGTAATTTTAACACGATGGTCCCCTACCTGGGGAAAATAAGTGTTCCACATGGATAATGGATCCGGACCTTGTGACATCATTAATGACGTCATCAAATTTAGCGTCTCAAATGGCCATATCTCGGCAACGGATTATCCGATCGACTACGTGTTTGATCCTATGGTAGGACTTTCAGGGATGGCGGATCGATTGGACCTACTTCCGGTTGCATCAAATCCAGTTTGGCGGCCGTTGATGACGTCATCACGTAATAATCTTTGTCGCAACTTTGGCGCTAAATATCTCGGAAAGGAAGCCAGATAGTGGGATGGTTCCAGTGGACAGCCTATAGGAAAGTGGCCGTGCGCTATCGATTGGGCATGATCCCGATGACGTCACGTCACTGGATGACGTCATAATGGTGACGTTATGATTTTTCTTTAAAATGCTTCTTCTCTGGCAATTCTTGTCGGAATTGGACGATATTTTAACACAATGTTCCTGTGTATGGTGTGTCTATATGCTCCTCACGGATAGTTGATCCGGGCCTTATGACGTCATTGATGACGTCATCACGTAATAATCATTGTCGCAACTTTGGCGCTAATATCTCGGAAACGAAGCCATATAGCGGGATGGTTCCAATGGACAGTGTAACGGGCAGGTAGGTATGTGACGACCGATTCTATGGACTAGTAAATAGATCCAACCGATAACCTCTCACCCCTACACTGATCCACTACAGTTT
>Ga0209679_1000458_pt1 | contig 15048 bp, 4 predicted proteins | sample WorMetHEROISLAND_4_FD_187408 | JGI IMG/M metagenome (GOLD analysis project Ga0209679, IMG submission 187408) | Marine gutless worms symbiont microbial communities from Max Planck institute for Marine Microbiology, Germany - Olavius sp. 2 HERON... ...
CCTTGTGGTGCCCATAATATTAATATTTTTTTAAAATTGTATGTGTTTACAGGCCCTAATTCATTGTTTGTTACTGCATAACGTTTTTTTACCGGCCGTGAGTTGCCTAATGAAAAATTTTTGCTAAAGAGGCCTTGTGTTGCCCATCATATTAATATTTTTGAAAATTGTATATATTTACAGGCCATGAGTTGCCTAATTCATTGTTTGCTGTTAATACTGCTTCAACGTGTATACAGGCCATGAGTTGCCTAATTCAAAACCGTTTTAAAATTAGACAAATGGTATTGTACAAAACATAGGCGGCGCTTATAAGGGGATTGGGCTAAGCCCACAAATTTTGGGTGTCATACTGGAAGGGAAAAGATAAGGGAAGGTGGGGTGGGGTAGGAATCTTTAAATTGAGACTATAAGCGCCGCCTATGTTCAATATGGTTAGGCCTACAGCAAAGAATAATAACATACTTGAAACTCAAAATTTTTTACCAAAACATAATATACAGTCCAGTTCGCCAAGACCTTTTATCACAGTTGTTTTGTTTTACTGTACTGTTTACCAGTTGCCACTCTCTCAGGCTGGTGATATAGGCAAGGTATATACTTACCTGTTTTGACAATGTCTTTACATACCAGCCAAGCTGCCAAAATTATTATATTTTTTTGTTTCTGATGCACCACCTCTGGCGCATTATTAGTTTAACCGTAAGTTAACGTGCATCAGATTTATTTGCCATGCTATTAACCTCTGGCGTGTTATTTATTTAACCGTAAGTAATAGCATAGCAAATATATGCTGTTGCGTAACCTCTGGCGTGTGGCTGGTCTGCTCACCGTAAGTTAATACGCGGTAGCGTAGTTTTTCGTTTGTTATCAACGTTGCTGGCGATGTTGATAACAGAGCTCTAAATTACTATTATCTAATTGCCTCTCATACGTGCTTCGTCACGTGCGACAGGCAAATAGATAGCTTGGTTGGCATTTAATGGCATTGTCATCTCAGGTACGTTATATCGTGTCTGTAGAGCTAGTCTGATGGAGCTGCATCTCGTTAACAGTGCAGTAACAATGACATGCACTACAAGGCAGCCGTGATGACATCTCTCGTCGACCTGGTCTTTGTCGAGGTGATTATCTCAACTCGCCAGAGACTATTTGGAAGGAATGACGAAAACAACGCACCATTTGTCACCATTTTCTCGGTGCCTTCTCAGACTCTTGAGTGAAAGACCATCACATCCTTCGTCTTACATAGCCGAAATGGCCGAAGTGTCAGATATAAATCTGCTCTTTCTTTAATTTCATTACGATTTTACTATATGTTTATTTTACCTAAATTACTAACATCTAATTGCCTCTTATACGTACTTCATCGTGGCGGCAGCACGTGTGACAGGCAAATAGATGGCTTGCAAAAAAATAAAAATACCGTTTGCGTTTGTTTACTGTATATTTATTTACTATATGTTATACTAAAATTGTGCTGTGTATAATATTTGAAGATTTCTTTGCTGTAGGCCTAAGCCTATATTATCAGGGTGATCACTTGTATGAATTTTTTGCATTATTGTACGGTTTTTACTGCTGCATTTTGTTATTACGCTGTTTATGATCTTGACATGGTTGTGCCGTGAAGAGTCACGGAAGTGTCAGGGAATTTTTAGAGAGTGGTCACCGTGTATTATGCTTAACATTGAAGATGTTGCCCGACAGAAAATGTTCAGTTTGAGTAAAAATAAATATTGTTGTTACTCCACGGTCGTTATTGAATCTACTCTTCCTTGACTCATACAGATTCATGTTCAAAATTAGCCAGTACCAGTACTGGCTTACATGTAAGAGTTATCACAGTAGTTACTTACTTACTTTGATCTGTATTTTTATTTAGAAATGGTTGACCGACATGACAATTTCTGTCCACACACACCATCGATCATGTTAGCTAGTCCATGACGTATAAGGCTATCTGCTAAAGGCTCAAAATTCACGCCTCAACTCTTAACCATAGCGATATGCATACAAAAATAATCCCATTGTCCACATGTCAGCGAATTTATTGCTGGACATGTTAAATATTATAAATGGTTTGTTGTCTTCTGCAGAAAATTTATTATCGTTAAACGTTGAAAAAATAACGTATACACCGTGAGTCAAAAAAGCTCCAAACACCAAACTCTTGTTCATATCTTTGCCAAATATTGACCGATTTTTAAAATTCTTTCACTGTTACACTCAGCAGGAAATTTGCAATAAAAGGATTATTACAGATCCCAACACAATTAAAAGGTGTCGCTACACCACCTTTGAAATATTAGTTTTCAAAAATTGCATTTACCGAAAGCACAGCAACGGCATACAGGGTATATGCATACTGAAGAGAATGTGACTCTGGTAGGCGAGCTGGTACTAAGCCAATAAGAGATAAGACCAGCTACAAATTCATAATTTAGCAGATGAAATAGCACAATCTGGTGTCGTACGGATCATTTATTTTCACTGTGATCTTGGTTTGAAGTGTTTAAAGAGACGCCTGCTGGAAAACTGATTGAAGCAAACTGCCCTGCAGTGTGAGACTTAACTGCTCAAAGCCTCAAAACAGTTGCTGAATGACGTTATCTTTAATTAGTTCAGTGATCAAAAGGTATTCACGTTAGCAGACTGAAAAATTCAACCACAGAATGACCCACTGTAAGCATCTGCTGTAACAAAGAACAAAGACGTCGGACCAAAACGCTGTCTTCGCACAGAACGACGGTGACAGACAGTATGTCGAAATTAGGCAACGCCAGTGTGATGTTCGTCGATCTGGGTCTGGGAGGGTCGATGGATCATGGAACCTATTACCGTGACTTGCTTCTATCACAGCAGTTGCTGCCTGCCATACGTCATGTGTCTAGCGAGTTTATATTTCAGGAAAACAGTGCCCCCATCGTATTTATTTAATATGAAGATCGTACACAAGTACAAAGTATAAAAATAAAAATAAAAGGAATAATAATAAAAGAAAAAAAACATAAACCACCAGAAGTTCGGAACAGAAGGAAGAAACCACTAAACAAAACTACTAAAATGCTAATCATGTTAGGTACAACATAAAAATTCGATTAGTTTATCGAGTTCATCGACGTGAAACCTTGGCAGTTCAATATACTGATGCTTAATCATATGACAGAAAAACCTGTTTGCAACTTTGCAGACAGTCAACATGGTTTTGAACCAGGTCGCTTGTGTTACATCAAGTGTTGGATAAATGGACAGAGATTTTAGATAATGGGTAGGTGTAGTATATCTAGACTTTTCAAAAGGGTTTTGACTCAGTACCACATAAAGAGACATTGGTTAAATTTAGGGATATACCAGATTTCGGCTCCGGCAGGTCCGGCATCCGGCCCTTTTTGGCAAATCCGGCCAAGTCTGGCTCTGGCCAGATTTTTCAACCGGATTTGGGGCAGCTGTCCCATATGTTAATAGCATCTAACAGTACTGGAACTAACGTAGATTTTTGATACATTGAAGCATACCGTCAGAGAAAACCATTTTTGGGCCGTACCGAGTCGTAAGCAGAGTATCATAGTGTTTCCTTGACTCATTCTAGCTCTGATTTTACTTCATGTTGAGTTTTTGAACATGTGACTTTCAGGTTTATCATTCAATGCTGACTGTTGACAATACTGAGCTCATTTGACTCATTCTGGCTCTGATGTTGTTTTATGTTGATTCTCAAATCCGGCTCCGGCTCTGGCCGGCTGGATTTGAGTTCACAAATGTGGCCAAATCCGGCTCCGGCCAGATTTGGAAAACTGGATACAGTACATTCCTAGTTAAATTACAGTCATATGGAGTACATGGAAAAGTACTACAGGGTGCAATCATTTATATTTTCTTTCCATTATAAACTTAATTCTTTTGCATCAGTGTTTTAGATGGACGCTAATCAGAAACAGAAATCAGTACAATATGTTACACGCTTCTGTGCTTCATTCTGACAACAACACTGTTTACAGCTGTACTTCACAAATTGTACTTCACGAATTACTGACACAAAATGAAATCAACAGCAATAATAAACACACTGTTATCTTTTTATAAACAGCAGACAGACAGTGTGTGTTCACTCACTCTGGTCTACATCTTAATGACATACACACGTATTACATACATCTGACGCCACACAATATCTTTACAACACAACATCAAAATGCAAAACTTCCTTAACAATGCACCAAAAACAAGCAGAGACTACACTCTTGTTGTCCGTGTTTGTTGTACGTTGACCGATTTTTAAAATTCTGTCATTGACTCATTCAGCAGTAAATTTGCAATGAAGTAATAAGTTCCCACCACATCTTAAATGCATCACTACACTATCACTTGATATATTAGTATGCAAAAACTGCACCGAGAGAAGTCACAGCAGCACAGACCAAACTGTCCAATGTCCATGCACTAAGGAGAATATGACTGCGGTAGATGAGCTAGTACTAAACCAAGAAGACCAGCCACAAATTCATCATTCCGTATGACAGGTATACTATGAATCATTCACTGCTGTCAGGTTCAATGATCGTATAGCTTCCAGCAAACAATGTCCAATAGATTTTCTAAACTAACTTTATTAAAAATGTTTGAAAAACTAAAAAAATAATATTCGAAACAACAGTGACAAGTTCCAACATCCATCACCGCCTCCATCTATCAATCAACTCCCAGTGCCCTGGAGCCACAAGCTCCTCCCACATACGCGCGCGCACGCACGCACACACACACCGTCTTAACCAATCAAAGCGGCCGCCCAACGCAGTTCAATAGTTCAAGCTCAAAGCATGATTGACAGCTGGCCGAGTGTCGTCGTTGACAACGTCTGCGACCCACGACACTGACAACCGTGATCTTAATTTGAGATGTTTAACACATGCCATGCTCAAGAACTGACTGAAGCAAAACACTATGCAAGGTACAGTCACTGGAAAATATTCGACCAGTAATGTTAGCTTTTTTGCTTCGGTAACAGTTATTCACAGTATCCACACTGAAAACTAACAGAATGATCGACTGTATATGCACCTGCTGCAACAAGTTCGGGCTACACTGATTTGATATTCATCAATCCCACAGTCAAGATCAATCAATCCCACAGTCAAGATCAATGAAGCCTATTAACATGACGTGCTTCTGTCACAAGAGCTTCTGCCTAATTCAAGTCTCTGGTGAGTTAACAGTCTTTTAATATTTCACAAAGTAGTGGTGGTAGCATTTGAAGTGTGGTGAAACTGGTAATGATCAATTTGTTGCGAATTTACTGTTCAATGTGGCAGTGAAATAATTTTGAAAATCGGTCAACGTTTGGACAAGAGTATAATGTCTCCTTTTGTGACTCATGGTGCGTACAGATTATATACACACAAACACACATGCACAGAGTGTTCCAGCAAAGCAGAACCCCAGGATTTCGCTTTTTTGGAACACTGTATATATGCACGCACACCCACTCGCACACTACTAGTCAACTTAAGCAGACACAAACAAACAATACTGCAATAACAAGCAAGACAAATTTAGTTTCTAACTAGTTCACTTCTAAGACATACCGGATTAATGCCAAACACAAATACCAGGTATAATTACCCTCCATGTGTAAATCTTCCTGGCACAACAAATTATTCAAAAATCACTTTTACAATACAACACCACAAATATTACAGCGTCTAGCACTACAAAACGCAAAAGTAACTAATATGGAGTGGGCCAAGTAAACGACTTTTTTGCATCACTTTTCTGTAGATGCACACGTTTTCAACAAATCAACAAAAAATAACAAATATTTACATGCGCTTAGCACATGGCGCCAATCTGGAAAATGTCCTCTATTATTAAGTGGCCACTTACAAGTGCCTGCCCTTTCACAATGTCGGTATCATGATTCACTTACATACCTTTAATACTGGCATAATAATGACTATAATTTTATGAAATGATAACTTTTAGCAAGTTTAAAGATTTTACATGAATAATATACACTGTGAGCCATACAAAGGTGACCCTTTTTTAGGATAACTTTGACAAATGTAGACCAATAGTACTAATTTTTCACTTTTGCATTCAGTGATGAACTATGGCAGAAGCTGGTACAAAATTTACCACCTCCCTTAAATATGTTACTGCATTATATTTGAATATTCAACTATACATCACTTACAGCAGTTAATCAATTCAAAAGTGGTAAAAATAGTTAATTAATATCTACTAGTGACATTGAGTTCTCATTCATATGTGTATGCCAATTAACTTATAGCACACATTCAAAATCTCTGCCCTCAGCACACACGCATGTCAGTGGATGTCCCTATGACACGGTGTTCAACGATGTGTCAAGTGTTTAGCATGTACCGCTGCTAACTATCGTGCTAATGTCAAATGACAGCAATGGATTTGAGCAGTGCATGCCACTGGTCAATGGATGTGGCAATAACGCATTTTCAGCACTGTGCCAAACCTTCAGCAGGCGCTGATGTCGCAAAATATCACGCTCGAGTCATATGATCACACAGCACTTAGAAATAATATGTAAGCTAAAATAAATCAATGGAACAAAATACTCCTTATTTATCATCCTAAAACGTAATTAACATCTGACATGTATTCTGGCTAATACAAATAAACAGTGTCACAGTTGAACAATCACATTTCGCAAGGTAATGCGGCAACAAATTTGAGGTGAGGTGGTATGTTTTATTCCAGTTTATTCACAGTTTATCTGCGAATGCATAAGTGAAAGAATTATTGAAATCAACCAACCTTTGTCAAAGTCATACTAAAAATAAAAGTGGCACCTTTTTATGGACCACAATGTACGTATGTGATGTCAAAGCTGCAGCATATTATTTGCTGTCAACTCCTGTTTAAGTTGACCACAAACTGTTAAGCTTGGTCAGAAAGTTTAAAAGAAACAAGTAAAAAATTACTGGCATTATTTGTATTGGCCAAGCAGAATGATTACAATTAAAACAATACATGCTGTAAAAAATGTGTAGTAGCAAATAAAACACAAAGTATACTTATTGAGCTAAATAAAGAATAGCATACACAATGAGAATGTATAGCACGTTACATCAAGACTCAACATTCATACAGACACCCTTCACTCACGGCGTAACTTATACAAGTGAAAAGAAAAGACATCGATTACATCTCCTAACAGTTTACCACAGAAAACGTTGTATCAGACCAGCAACAGAGAGACTAGATACATGAAAATGTGTTCTGTTGCAGTGATTCACTTGCTTAGGCCACACTATACACTCCGCATTGTTGGCAAATAGTCCTGAATTCAAATCCAGCTCTCGCTACAGGCCTAGGTGATGTCACTCTGGTCACAGCAGCAGTAGCTACATAAGGTGTTCAATACGGTGGGAATAACATATAAATATAATTGTTTTAAAATACTGTACACAACGTGTTGTTACCGTGCTAATAATCACCAATAAATACTGTAGAATATCACATCACACAGGTGGTACAACTTAACAACAGGCGACATAACTGCAGAAAACCCGTCAATCAACAGATGGCAATAATACTGGTGTTAAACGTAGAAATGTCACTCAGGTGGATTTCAAGTAATTCAGATACTGCAGCTGACAGCATCTGATGGTTGCCACTGTATGCATGCCCTAACTGCACGAGTTAGTATGCTGTGCGGCTTGTAACAGTCTGTGCCAGCTCAACCGCACTAGACACATGCAACAAAAACACACGTACACATTACGGCAGCTGTATTATACAATTTAATCAATAACATTCATCAACAGCTTCAGTGCAAATAACATAAGACAGCAAACATCAAAGTTAATCAGCCTTCTCAGTCACTGAAACTTCCACATGAAACAGTGTGGCAGCTGACATAAGACTCTGTGACAGTTTAACCAGTTTCAAAAGACAACTTATCATGCCTCATTATTTTAGAACAGAATTTACATAGCATAACTTAGTCTAGGCAAGTGATTCTGCATCCTAGAACACCAAGGCGCAATGCAAATCCTATAATATATAACACACTATTATTATTAGCATCATCATCATCATCATCATCCTCATCAGCCGTGTTTCCTGCAGCCCCAAGGACCAAATGATTACATTTAGCTGGCAATCCGGATCTGGATCCATGGTTAATGAATCCGGATCAGGATCCGCATCTGAATTTTTTTTTACTGTCCAGCAATCCTGTAAGTGTCTCTGTCGAGGACTATTCTAGTCAATAACATAAGTCAAAAATCAAAAACTGTAGCTTCTTTCGGTCGTAACAGCAACATACACAGAATACTTGCAATTCATACTGACCAGTGCTATTTTTTTGAAGGTAAAAAAACTGTCAAAATTTTAGTCACAAAATAACTCACTCCATGGAACTTCACACATAGCAGGTGAAAAGAATGGAGCCAGAGCCAATTAATTATGACACTTCATAATCAACTTTTAAATCATATCTGTCTCAATGCTGCAGTGCATCTACACTAAACACTGTGTCATCATATATGACAAAGTAATGTAACTCCAAACAGTTAAAAGGTTCCCAGGCCTTCTATGTAAACTGTGCACAATGCCATCTTTCACCTGCTCCTTAAACATGTTACTAACACTGTAAAACTGGCAACAGTATACAAAAGCTTTAAGAAGTAAGCCGAACATATACCAGACAGACACTTCAGCATACTGAACAGGGCAGCAATTTAAAATATGCAGAGAGTAAAACTGTAAACTGATCGATAATGCAACACAGATGAAAATTTGGTGACAAAAACTGAGACAAATAAATACACACACACACATACATATATATACATATCATACCAAAACAGATCATAAAGAAATCGACTCAAAAGAGTGTTCAAGAAACTACAAAACGTGTGAGTGCATCCGACACATTTTAGTAAGGTGCACAGTACACACAACTGTGGAATGAAACTGAGAAGCTGGTGTCGAGTGAATATAAACAAAAAATTATTTCCATATTCACCCAACACTGCCATCACTGCTGTCACTGGCCGTACAGCTATTGCAGAAAAATTAAAAAAACATCCATTGCATTTAGCTCAAAGTTTTTGTACTTGTGTGTATTTTCCAAATAACACGCTACCTAAAACAAACTATAACTATAACCAAAATGGGTGCCAAACTTAGTGAAGTATATGCAGGAGCCAGTGAACCCATAGGTGGATGTACCTGTACCACTAAGAATGTGATGGATGGCCAGTGCAATGACAGACCTATGGCTCCCTTCCCTGTTACAGAGTATCACGTTTCAGCTGGAACCATTATGCTGGTTGATGATGAAGATGATGAGGTATGTAAACAACTTGCCCAGAGTTATGACATAACAAAGCTGAACCAACAACCTCTTCGTAACCGAAAACTGCTCAAAAGGAGATCAGTTCACTCACTGATACCTGATGGAATAATATTCCCATACATAATTGTGACAGTGATTAACTCAATGTTTACAAAACTCATTAACTACATTCACCTCATCACTGATAGGAATTCTTTAGTGGACAGCAGGAATAAACTCTTGTAAATTTTATGACACATTAGATTTTTTATCACTTTAAATGGGAAATCAGAGAATACAAATTAGATTCTAACATTATACTGGTAACTGTCAACTGTCTCATTTACAATTCCGTCACTTGTTAATTCTACAAAGTCGGTATCTTTCTGATTTTGCTAAACTGCAAATTATGCAAAAACATATTTCTGTTACATTAGAAATACGGAAACAAACATAAACATGTTTACCTCTTGCCAACTTTTACATGTATGACTAGAAAGACGACACCAAGGACTATGCAGATTGAGCCAACAACAAGATAACCGATTCCAAGAAATGGATTCTTTCCACCAAGCCAAGACGTTGTTGTCAGCACCATTCTCTTTCTTCCACTGAATGATGACACCGGATATGCTGCACATTAAAGAAAGGAGTTCATCACTTTAACTTCATTGCAAATTACACACCTCCATTTTAATCACCAAATCATTTCCTAAATACCGGTAATAAACTCATTTTATGGTCAAACATCTTGGGTAGGCCAATGCCAGATTAAGGAAAGAAATCGAACTTACACTGTCCTTATTATCAGCCTTGCTACCCTTTATTAATCTCCTCCACTTATGAAAAACTACTGTCTATTCTCTATTCAAAATATTTATTTTTCAACTGTTTATTAAATACACCCTAAATGTCACCTTTGGCCTGCCTCTAGTTTTTGCACTTTCCACTTAATAATAAGATCCAGATATCAGCCGAATTTCTCATCTGAACATACACGAATATCTGCCTAATGCGGATATCAACCAATTTTTTTATCAGCCAGCTGAATTTCTAAAAACTTCACTAAGGGGTTTGATGATAACTAAAAGGTATTTCATTTAACAGATTCATTTTTAGCTTTATTATTACTTCTGAGTGTTGCTGATGTCAAGTGACGTTATTGCAATATGTTGTGACAGTGCCTGCTAAGTGTTCGGCACAGCACTGAACAATGTCTCAACCTCGCATCCATTGACCATTGGCGTTCACTACTCAAAGCATGTGGTTTGGGTGTGAGTACTGATGATGGATATTTTGAATACATGTTACAAAACTGTACATTAATCCGCATAAACGTCTGAGAACACAACATGCATCATTTTCAAACTGAATAACTTTGCCGTAAAGACGTACAGTTGAACATTCAAATTTTGTAACATAATGTGGCAACAGACTGCACTGGTCATCTCGTCATCTCTAAATGCAAGAGCAAAAAAATATTGCCAAAGATATTGCAAAAATGACACCCTTTTTATGGCTCACAGTGTATAAAAAACTTATGCCAATTTTGACAAGATCCATCCAACTATTTTTACGTAAAATTTTTTGAACAATACACATAGTCAAGCTTATGCTGCCAGACCGCGGCCAGTATAGCAGTATGACAAAGCTGCAGAAAAATGCTACTAACTGTACACAATGTTGAGTGTGTAGTTTCCAGCCGGGAGTCCATTCTCAAATATTCCAGTGTGGTTCACGCGTCGGTAAAGTTTGCGAAAGTTTGGAAGTGCAGCTGTGCGCATCCAGACAATCAAATCTTCATTCTCATAGCCGTTGTTCTTTGGATCACTTGGATCCAGTTCATACACTGGCTTCTGCCAGTTAGGCGGATGTGCAGTTCCATTAAATGCTGAAATACCAGACACAACTAACGATGCATAACTAACAAAAATTATCAGCCATCCTCGACTTACTATCAGAAAACTGACTGACGCAGATGTACCTATGCAGCACAAATTGTTAGTTACTGAGTTATAAACATTAACTGTTAATGTGTGGACAATGCTTGCATATTGCAGATCATGACCTGCAACGTTTCCTTATAATAACAAACAACTGACTGGCATGAGTTAACTGTACTACAATGCATTACGTGGCCATCCACTGCCTGAGCTATTAGCCAGCTAGAACCTCAGTTTCAACTGAAATACAGACACCACTGCCCAAGTTAACCATACAAGGCCTTCATGCAAATCCATAGCAAATAAGCTACTAGCCAATACTCATTTCTCCTTTATTGAGGCTGCAAGGATGAGATGGTGTGAGCACACTTTAGGTTAGCAACTTGCCAAAGGTTGCTTGCAGCACAGAACTATCATAACCTTTGACCTATTAGTTAGTGTTTTCAGTTGTGAGTGGAATACTCTAGCACTGGACACAGTACCCACTAACTAACACTGCACACCTTGTAAACATTGATGAATACAACCGCACAAAATGTAAGTATTTAAGCATAACAAATGCACGTCTTTCAGCATAAACCTAGAGATGAGTGTTATCCAACGTTAAGACATTATATTCTTGCTCATTAGTTCAGAAATAACACTTTACGTCATGCAGACCCAACCATATGCAATTTGCAATACAACAACTTCAATACATCATCACATACAAGGTAATCTCTTACTAGTAGTTCCGACTTCAAAGCCTGTATCCTGACAACAACTCATACACTGCAGTTTCACAATGCTTAGCATTAATTTACGAGTCACATCGTCTACCACAATTCAGCAGCATTACCTGCACGCATGTTTGTCTCAAAGCCTTTTGGATTTCCATACTTTGATCTCTTATCAGTTGTCCAAGCAATGTCAGTGTTGATGAGACCAACTGGCTGCCAATTCCCATCAGAGTCGTAGTCAATTGTCAAAGTGTCTGAAATTCATTAAGTAATAATGCAATTAAAACATACTAATTAGAAAACAAACATATCCAACAACCAGTGGCATATGCAGAGACCACATTGAACATAAGAAAATTTTCAGGACAAAAACTACTGCCACGTGCCACGTATTACACTAACGCATGTGAAGTTAGTCTGTCTTTCTACCACTACAGTTCGTTCTTTTTAGTGAATAAAGGTTTGTGCACGTTTTATACCACAAAATGTTCTTTTACCTCAAAATGCACCAAACTACATTTGGCAGAGATGGGATGGAAAGGAATTGAAGGATAGGGGAGAGAGGGAGGGACAAAATCAGCTGGCAACAGTTTATCCGTAACGATGAGGTTACAGCAACTACCGGCTTGCCATCCATCTCGGGAGTTATTAGCAACCGTCGTTGCACCCTCTTCGGTCACGTTGCAAGACTACAACAAGATGTCCCGGCGCACAAGGCTCTCCACTGCCACGTCGACCTGTCTCTTGGTCGGCCACCCAACGACCAGTGGAAACGTCGCCCGGGCTGACCCCGAGAGAGATGGATCGATCAGGTCCGGAAGGACAACGGTATCCTCCAGCCGACCTCTGGAGGCGTGCAACGAGTCGTGGTCATCGAGGAGCAATGCTACGGCCCCCACTGGCTACGTGATAACGACGACGAGGGACAAAAGGTGGACGGATGAACCTCGCTTCATCGCAAAATCCTGCGTATGCTAATGCCAATGACTAATGTCCTATATTTCACAGCCATGGCTCAGTGGTAAATGGTCAAGGCAGTGAATGTGCCATTGAAACTGAGACAAGTCATTGGTAATAAACTAATGCAATAAAGTAACTACAGTTTTGTTATTGGCCTTTATCAAGTCCATAGCTAAAGAATTTTAATCAAAAACATTCTGCCTATTCAGTCTATAAACAACTTCACCCAGACTTTGAACTTCACCGAGACTTTGAGAAGAGCCATCCAAAAAAGTATCTGACCAAATTGCTCCAATGTCCCAAAAGTCCCACCTTACTGGTGGGTATGTCAACACATTCAAATGAGAGAATCAACAATATCTGATAGCTACAGTTCGAACTATAAGAAGTGTCAGAGCAAAATGTTCAGAAGTTTCTCAAATTATTTTGTCAGCTAATGACATCTCATCACAGTCAAAAATCCCAAATTCTAAAATGCATAAAATCCAAGAACAACAGCATTATTGCATAATGATCAATTTTTCTATGGCTGAATGTAACCATAAATAGCAACTGTAGCATGACATGAATGACAAAGATAATGCATATATGTAACTAACCATTAAACAGACTGTTTGCAATTGCTCCACAGGGTGCATATGGCACTCCACCACCCGGCAGTGAACTGTTGGCAATACCACGATATGGTTCACAGTCGGTACTGAGCGCTGAGTAGCTTCTTGATGCACCAAGAAGCTGGTAGTCATCACGCGACTTCACGTAGCGTCGATGGTTCTGATAGAAGTTTGTCAAACTGTAGTACATGTACACCTGACCCTGTGACAACCAGTTAGCCATCAGCATGGTTATCAGCCATCAGCATTACTCCGGTATGCTGCCACCACATTTAAAGTAAATAATCATCAGTTACGTATAGGGCTGTTTGCCTTCGGTGCTTGGACACTGTGTTGGTTGCGCGACAGGAAGGGCATAAAGCCTGTAAAAACTTTGCACCAAAATCCCCTAGCCATGGTGGTTGATATTCATGGTTGGGGTACAAGCTGTTGTACTTACCTATCAACTCACCAAGGGGTAACCGGCTTGCGCAAGTTTGCCTGCAAAATGGCTGTTAAAATGGTGTGCGCGCGTGTGTATATGACTAGGATTGCCATGACGCGATTTTAAAGCTCACAGTCCGATTGACAATTTCACTCTCAAGTGGACCTTCATTTTGGCAGACTAGCAGTTTACTCTGACAAAACAGCAAGATTCACAAAAAAGTGACATCAGGAACCATAGTTCCGGTTTTCTTTCCTTGCCTATCTCGCAACCCTAGTTACGGCAGCAAAAACCAATGATTATATTTTGAAATAAGTAGTATGAAGGTATAACCACATGGTGTCAGAGGTCTTGCTTTAGCAGTGTCATGCATATGTCGCTGTATAGAAACCAATCCTTATCCTTAGGCAACTTCATCACACCCAACACCTCTGCTATCAAGCAGAATAACGCAGTAAAAACCAACACCATATTAGTGGTCTTGCACTTGCAGCGTAATACTGGTGTGTGGCTGAAGACTCAGGCAGTCACCAACTAGTAGCACAACCATAGCTGTATTACTTGATTATGACAAATGCAATACACTGAATCACAACTATTATACAAACCTCAAAATTTTCTGTCAGATTAAATCTTATCCGACAAAAACAGCGACCACCGGTGTTATTTTTTAGGAATTCTGAGCATGTACTAAAGGGAAATTCTATCTGCCTGCAATCGTCAGTATAATCAATTGTCTTCTCTTGGATCTGCAACAAAATACAAGTTAAACCAAATAAGACCAAACACTGATATCAAACTTAGACTATAACAAACAAGTCAAGTTCTTTCAAGTTTCATTACATTTCATTACATTACATTACATACATAGTCATTTATGGTACGCCAATTACAATAAAAATTACTGTACAGTAGCATATCATCATCATCAGTTTATTTCAGGCGCTAGGCCCATAGCAGAGATAACATAAAAAGCCAAAGACAAAGACAAACACACACACACACACACACCAAACAATAAAAGAAAAAAAAAACTAAGATAGCCTAGTACACATCACGTTAAAAA
>Ga0209679_1000460_pt1 | contig 15006 bp, 12 predicted proteins | sample WorMetHEROISLAND_4_FD_187408 | JGI IMG/M metagenome (GOLD analysis project Ga0209679, IMG submission 187408) | Marine gutless worms symbiont microbial communities from Max Planck institute for Marine Microbiology, Germany - Olavius sp. 2 HERON... ...
CAGTGGGGACAACCCACACCATCGGGCCAACGGCGCCCTTCGAGATAGAGTCGCGCCGACTCCTGATCGGGGAAAATCTCGAAGAGAGGGAAGGTACTGATCGTGGATTTGCTCATGACGCACTCCCTCTTGCCACTCAGGATACAGTGACGAAATTGGTGGAGTCAAGTATATAAATCCCCAAAGTAGGCCCGCCTCGTAGCCCACGCTAGCCTACCGCCTCTGCGGACAGTTTTCGGCCTTCCGAAATCTTCAGAAACTGAATTCTGTTCTCGAAATAACCATTTGATTTCCCTATACTTGATCCAATGCCCTGCGAGGGTGGTCACTCGAGACCTCCGCCAAGAAGGCTATTCACAATGCTGCCTATTGGGGATTTTGTGAGGCGGCCGATACCTTCTTGGTAGCACCGTGAAATACGGTGGCGGCGCGCTACGGCATCGCGCCACGACACAAACAGAATATGGACACCAAAGATCGACAACATTTGAAGCGATTCTGGGGCACCGACTGGTTTCTCGGATTGGCCGCTGGTGTGTTGGTGTTGATCGCTTCACAGCTCGCGCTGATCGAGGGCTTTGAGCGCTCAGCCTACGACCTGGGGGTGCGACTCGCCTCTAGGACACCGGGGAATGATGTCGTTGTGGTCGCCATCGATCAACCCAGTATCAGGGAACTAGGCTCCCTGCCCTGGGCGCGTGATCGCCATGCCGATCTTTTAAGCTTCCTGCAGGAAGCGGGCGCTAAAGTCGTGGGATACGACCTGGCCTGGACCGATACCAAGCTCAATCCCAATCTGGAATCGGTCAACGAGCTCATCCAGTTCTTCTCCTCATCCAACCTGGCGCGCCGGGCGCCACGGGAGATCCGTAACCTCAACAACGCGTTTGCCAAGCTTCGTAACCGCTCGGTTTTGGCTGCCGACAAAGGATTGGCCAGAGAGCTGGAGAAATTGGACAAACTCTACTCGGGCTCCAGTCTGCGGCGCAGACTCCCCCACGAAGTCAAACACATGAACGAACTGCTGCGCAGGGCAGCACGTACGTTAAACATGGACAGTAATCTCACCGATCGTATTCAGCAATCCGGAAACGTGGTGCTAAAAATGCCCGTCACGCTGGGCGGGGCGGACGCCACGGCCGCACCCCTCCCTAAGTTCGTCCTGCGAGACGCGCTGCTCGTCACCGGGGAGAATCTCCCCAAAAGTCGCGACACCCAACCCCCCGTCGAATCGCTGGGGCGCCACGCCTGGGGAATCGGCTTCTCGCTGACCGCGAGCGACTCCCCGCGCGATGGTCGCGCCATCCCCCTGATCGTGCAGCACGGCGATCATCTCCTCCCCGCCTTTTCATTGGTCGTGGCGACACGGTTTCTGGATGCAGTCGGTCGGGTCACCATCATCGAGGAGACGGGAATCGGTATCGGTGATCGCATTATCGCGACAGACGAAAAGCTACGCTTGTTGAGCTTCTACTATGGAAAGCAGTCCGACCGATCGCCCTTTGAGCAATACTCGTTTAAGGACGTGGTGAAGGGGAACATTCCGGCCGAGCGGTTTCGGAATAAACTGGTTTTAGTCGGTACCGTAACCAGCAACAGCAGTACACGGTATGCGACACCCTACAATCCTGCGCTGCCCAACGTGCTCACGCTTGCACACAACGTAGCCAGCCTGTTGAACAATCACTCCCTCTCTGTTCCGGCGTGGGCCAAACCCATCGAGTGGAGTTCATTCCTGATCGTGGTGCTGTTTTTGAGTATCGTACTCCCTCGACTTCGCACCGGTGTCGGCATGGTCGCCACGTTGATACTTCTCAATATCCTCGTGGATACCCATTTTCTGCTCTTGATGAACAAAGGACTCTGGGTACAACTCGTCACACCGGCGCTGTTGCTGATCCTGGGTCAAGCGCTGTTAATCGTCAAACGCCTGTCGCTCGTGCGCGGCAGAGTTCAGGAAGCGAGCGATGAAAGCGCCGAAAACACGCGCATGCTGGGGCTAGCTTTCCAGGGACAGGGACAACTGGACATGGCGTTCGAGAAGTTTCGTAAGTGCCCGTTGAACGACTCGCTTATGGACGTCCTCTGCAACCTAGCCGCAGACTACGAGCGCAAACGTCAATACAGCAAAGCCGGTACCGTCTACGAGTACATGGCGAAACACAACCCCGACTACAAAGACATCGAAAAACGTAAAGAGCGCGCCCGGCAAATGGATGAGACCGGCCTGTTGCACCAATCCGGACCCTCAAAGACCACCGACACCATTCTGCTCGATGTCGATGGCGTACAGAAACCCATGTTGGGACGCTATCAGGTGGATAGCATCATTGGCCGCGGTGCGATGGGTGTTATCTACAAAGGACGCGATCCGAAGATAAACTGAATCGTGGCGATCAAGACACTGGCGCTGGCACAAGAGTTCGACGGCGATGAACTGGAAGAGGTGGAGAAGCGGTTTTTTCGCGAAGCGGAGACCGCCGGGCGCCTCAGCCATCCCAATATCGTCACCATCTATGACGCGGGGGAAGAACAGGACTTGGCTTATATCGCCATGGAGTTTCTCACCGGTCACGACCTGACCCGCTACTGCAAACCGGATAAATTGCTGCCGCTACCCGCCGTCTTTCACATCGTCATCAAAGCCGCCGAGGCTTTGGATTATGCCCACAACCAAAACGTAGTCCACCGGGATATCAAGCCGGGCAATATCATCTTCGAATCGAAAAGCGGCGACGTCAAAATCACCGATTTCGGTATCGCCCGCATCACCGACTCCAGTAAAACACGCACCGGCACCGTGTTGGGCACACCGGCCTATATGTCACCCGAGCAACTTGCCGGCGAACGCATCGACGGCCGCTCCGACATCTTCTCTTTAGGGGTGATGTTCTATCAACTGGTATCCGGGCAGTTACCGTTTCAAGCCGAATCCATGGCCAGCCTGATGTTCAAGATCACCAACGAGGCGCACCTGCCGGTGATCTCACACAACCCTGAACTGGAAACCTTGTATCGACTCCATAATCGACAAGGCGTTATCCAAACAGATGAAGTGGCGTTATCAAAGTGGCGCCGAGTTCGCGCGCGACTTACGCGCATGCGCACGACGGGTGATGACCCGTCCTAACCGGGAAACCCAAGAGGCTGGCTCCCAACAATCCTGAGGTAGGGTTTGGTGGGAAATGAGCAAGCAGCGTATTCTTAATGGCAACAATGAATAAACAGCTGACACTCGAAATTTCGGGCCTCACGGACGCTGGCGTGGTCCGCGACCACAGCGAAGACTCCATAGGAAGCGCCGCGGATATCGGTCTTGTCATCCTGGCCGACGGGATGGGCGGCCACAACGCAGGTGAGATCGCCAGTGATATGGCGGTCAACGGTATTATCGACTCGTTGCAGCACAGCGTCCCGGAAACCGATACCGCCATCGTCGACGAAGAGTCGGGATTCACCCATGGAACGTTGTTACTCCACGAAGCGATCCAGAAGGCCAACAACGAGATTTTTGAAGCGGCAAACGATCAACCGCAGTGCCAAGGAATGGGCACAACGCTTGTCGCGGCACTCTACTACAACGATCGCGTCACCATCGCCAATGTGGGCGATTCCCGGCTCTATCGCCTGCGGGTAGGCGCATTGGAGCAGCTCACCAGCGACCACACCCTGTTGCAGGAGCTGGTCGACCGCGGATTCTACAGCCAGGAAGAGGCGGAAGCCTCGCTCAACCGCAACGTCATCACCCGAGCCCTGGGAACCGAACCCAACATCCAGGTCGATCTCCAGGAGGAGATAGTGCTCCCCGGGGATCTCTACCTACTCTGCTCTGATGGGCTGAACGACATGATTCCAGATGAAAAAATACTCTCTACTCTCAGCAAGTTTGGTGGTAATCTTGACAAAATAGGCGAAGATTTGATTCGACAGGCCAATTCGGAAGGAGGACGTGACAACGTCTCGGTGATCCTAATCCGACCGAAATTAAGCCGATCCTCGGTCAGCGGCTGGCTCAATCGCATCATCTCTTGGTTTGACTAAATCGATAAGCCGACATCCAAGAACAGATCGGCAACAAGCGCTCATCACAGGGCGAAATTATGGGAAAGCTGGTCTTGAGCATACAGGGGAAAATCCTAGGTGAATTCCCGCTCAACAAAGAACGCACGACGATAGGAAGGCTGCCGGATAACGATATCCAGGTGGACAACCTCGCCGTCAGTGGCCATCACGCACTGGTGTTGACGATCCTCAACGATTCGTTTCTCGAGGACCTGGACAGCACCAACGGCACTTTCGTGAATAAAAAACCGATCAAGAAGTACGCCTTGAAGCATGGCGATATCGTTGGAATCGGCAAACACGAACTGAAGTACATCAGCGATGCCGCGGTCAAAGAGGCCCCCGATTTCGAGCAGACCGTGATCCTGAGACCGTCCGCGGCCGGATCCGAGTCCATGACTTCGGCACCCGCCAGCGAGGAGGATACCGCCATGGCGCAAGCCGCCGAGCAGGCGGTCGCCCAAGCAACGCCGGACCCACACCCGGAATCCGGGACCGCGCCAGCCGGTATCGATGGCGGGTTACCGCTAGCACGGCTACAGGTACTGAATGGCCCGAACGCAGGTCGCGAACTAGAGCTGACGAAGGCACTCACCACGCTGGGGAAACCTGGGGTCCAGGTCGCCGCCATCAGTCGTTGTCAGCAGGGATACTACCTGGTCCATGTGGAGAGCAAGGACAACGTCTTCCCTCAAGTGAACGGAGAGGCCATAGGCCCGCAGGCGCGTCTGCTCAAAGACGGCGATACCGTAGAGATCGCCGGCACCAAAATGGGGCTGTTCTTTATTGAATGAGAGGGTTCGTAGCGATCTCTCTTAGTGAAGCCATACGAAACGGTGACGGATCAGGCCATCCCACGCGCGCAATCTACGCAGCGCCCTCGTCTCTACCGTTGCCGTGCCCGAGGTGAAGCGATTCCAGTGGATAGCGCTCCATCAAGTACCCCAGGCAATCCTGACGTATCACGCGCTCATCGCGGGTAAACATGGAGGGCATGAGAGGCACTTTCGTCCTGAGCTCTCCATCCACCACTTCGAAGAAACGCTCGGCCACCAGCGCGCCGTGTTCGTCGCGCACCTCGACGCAACCTTCACAATTGCCGTTGACCCAGCCCAACCTCGTCCCTTCAGGCAGTTCGCGGAAATTGAGATGATCCAGATCGGGCGCTAACCGTACGTCCACATCGCTGCCACCAAAACTAAAACTGACCTTTTCGGGAATGCGCACGATCGCGACCGTGTGGAAAAGGTCGATATCCTGGTGATGGACATCGTGCTCCGGAAGCTGCGCCAAGTGCAGGCACGCGTCGACGAATTGGGCAGCATGCTCCACCCCGCTGCGGTCGCCCACTTTTCCGCACTCTAAAGTGACCGATGGACAGAGCTTGGCGAAAGCGGCGGACTGCACCCCCGTGGGACGAATGAAATAGACCACCGTGCGACTGAACAGCGTCGCCAGGTGAAAAAAGCGGTGGTCCAGGCGATTCACGCAAGCGTAGTGCGGATTGATCCCCGTGTTGTTGTGGATATCGATACTGGCGAACAGATCGCGCTCGCGCATCTCATCCATCACGCGGCGCATGATTTCGGCCTCTTGGTGCTCGATACCCTCCGCCCCAGGCCAGATGCGGTTGAAATCCGGCTGACCATTGAGCCGGCGCAACCCCTGCTCGGCCGCTTCGACGTTGCCTACGAACAGCGACATCGCCCGCGGTAACTCGCCCGAACCATTGGGTTCGAAATACTTACGCAATACGCGTTGCACCGCCAACAGCCCGGTGTCTTCGTTACCGTGCAACAGTATCGAGACGAACAGTGTCGGCGTCCGCCGCCCCGGCAAGTGAATCAACGTCGGTCCGGGAAGAGTTCTCGCCAACTCTCGCGCCTGGGCGTCGAGGAATCCCTCGGGTAATTGGTCCAGTATCGCTAGCAAGCTAAACACTCCATTCGTGCACCGGAGAACCGCTGCGCTGACGTTCAATGTACGCTTGGGCCAAGGCCTGCATGTCGCGACCATGACGCGCGATATAGTCGCGTTGCCAGGTGGCGCCGTTGCGCCCCGTCGCTAAGCGACCGGCAATCACTTCCGAGTAGACCCGGATATCACCTGCGTCGAGCCCGTAATGGTTCAAACCCTTAATGGCGAGAGGTAACAACTCCTCCTGAAGTAGCTCTCTCAACCCCACAGTCCGCCCGTCCAGCCAAGTGATCCGGGCATTCAATCCTTCCCGCGCGGCCTGGTAGAAACCGTCGCGGGCGACAGCGAACTCGATACGCGACTCGGGCGGCTGTTCGCTACGACCCAGCTCGATCACCAACCCGAAGAAGAGCGCTGCGTTGGCGATGCAGTCCACTACGCTCGGCCCCGCTGGGACCACACGATGTTCGATCCGCAGATGGGGTGTGCCGGAATCGTCAAACCCGATCAGCGGTCGATTCCAACGCCAGATCGTCCCGTTGTGCAGCCGCAGATGACTCAACTCTTCGGGATCATCGGACATGGATTTGGGAAGCAGAACGGGATAAGCGTCGCGATTGGTTTCGAAACACTCGAACAGCGAATGGTTCAGGAATCCATCACCATAGGTTACCCGGTTGGGGCTGAATGGCCCCTCCACCGAGACGGCTTGCTCGAATAGTGGAATCCGTGTCTCGTCCCACAGATCGTAGCCAAACAGAAAGGGGGAGTTCGCAGCGATCGCGACCATGGGTGCGGAAACAATTTTGGCGGCGTTGTAAAAACGGGCCGCCTCGTCGGGCGCCACCTGAAGATGGATCTGAAACGATGTGGTCGCCGCCTCCAACATCAGGTCGGCGTGTTCGGTATAGAGACGGTCACGGCCATCGATATTCAGCTCGATGGGTCGCCCACCCCGCAACCGGAGCACCTGCTCGTTAAGCGCCTGATAGCGCTTCATGGACGACATATTGTTGAGATTGAACTCACCCTCGCTGGCCGTTGGTAGCGTACCGATCATCACCAACTCGGCCTCCAGGCCTTTCGCCGTGCGGTTACAACACTCCCAGGTTTTCTGCAGATCCGCCTGCATCGCACTGAGGGCGGGACCCTTCAGCGCCTGTGGTGAACCGTTGAGTTCCACGTTGAAACTGGCCAACTCGGGCACCACCAGATCGTCGCCCACGCACTCGATGAAGCGTGAATTTATCGGAGAGGGCCGAGCCTGCCCATCGACCAACCACGCTTCGAGTTCGAACCCACCCACGTCACCGCGGCCGTCCAGGCGGCGTTCTGTGAACCACTCGCCGAGCAGGGCAGTCTCTTCACGCACCCGCTCTTCGAACCACTCGAAATCCTGTGGCGTAAATGTTGTACTGCCTATTTCCTGTCCCATCCTTCTGCCGCCGCCCTCTCGTCGGGAAACAGTGTTCCGGTCGATTCATTGTCGCGCAATTCTATCCGCCTCTGCCAAACGATCCTTCGTTCCCACATCGATCCAGATACCATCATAGTACAGACCCTCCACCATTCCGCTAGCCACGACCCTGCGCAACAGGGGAGCGAGCGGAAATCGGCCGGGTCGGCAATCGGCAAACAGATCAGGGTGATAGAGTCCAATACCGGAAAAAGTAAAACCCGGAGCGTTCACCACCCGGTGATCTACCAAGCCAAAATCCCCCTCGGGATGATGGGGGGGATTGTCCACCAACACCAACCGTGCCAGATCGCTCATGGGCGATAACAGCCTTTCCAGAGGGAAATCTGTCCAGATATCGCCATTGATGACGACAAAGGGTTCATCACCCAACAGCGGCAGCGCCTGTACAATTCCGCCACCCGTCCCCAACGCTTGGCGCTCGGGAGAGTAGCGGATGTTCACGCCATAGCGTCCCCCATCGCCCAGCGTCGATACGATCTGCTCGCCAAGATGCGCGTAGTTGATGACCACCTCCGTTATCCCGGCACTGGCCAAGGCGCGCAAATGATGGCCGATCAGCGATTCTCCGCCGATTTGTAGCAACGGTTTGGGCGTTGAATCGGTGATGGGGCGCATTCGCTCGCCACGCCCCGCTGCCAGAATCATCGCTGTCGTCATCGCCTTATCATGGTCCGTTTTCTGAAACCCGATCCTCTGGCATCGCTTTCATCTCTGCCAACATAGTTCGAAACTCGCTGAACTCCGGATAGTTCGCGCAGACCTCGTTGACGTAGCCTAGCGTCCGCGGAATATCCGGCAAATAGCCAGGCTTACCGTCCCGGTAGTTGAGGCGGGCGAAAATGCCCGTTGCCTTGAGGTGCCGCTGCATCCCCATCAAATCAAACCAGCGCATGAACTGATCCTCGTCACAGGAAGGCAGCACCCCGGACTGCCGGGCGAGCTCCAAATAGCCCAGCGCCCATCCCCGCACTCGTTCCACCGGCCACTGGATATAACAGTCACGTAACAGCGACACCAAATCGTAGGTGCACGGCCCCCACACGGCGTCCTGAAAATCCAGAATGCCCGGGTTGTTCTGAGGGGTACACGTGAGGTTGCGCGAATGATAGTCGCGATGTACAAACACCCGGGGCTGTCCCAGCGCGCTCTCCGCCAACCGTTGGTAAGTCGTCGCGAGTATGGCCTGTTGCTCGCCCGTCAACCTCAGGGAGAGGTGACGATTGAGGTACCACTCGTCGAACAGTGCCATCTCCGATCGCAACAGTGCTTCATCATAGGGAGGGATCTGGTCCACGACCTGCGATCCATGCACTTGCATGACTGCCAGCGCACCCAACGCATCGCCGTACAGCCGCTCCACCGTCGCCCCTTCAAGCTCGTGCAGATAAAGACGCGTACCCAGGTCGCTCAACAGCATAAAACCCCGCTCGAGATCCATCTCGATAATCCGCGGCGCAGTGAGCCCCCACTCCACCAACCATCCCGCAATCCGCGCGAACGGGCGACTATCCTCCTGCTCGGGAGGTGCATCGACCGCAATATAGGATCTGCCTCCATCAAAAGTACGAAAGTAGCGGCGAAAACTGGCGTCTCCCGACGCGGGCTCGAGACTGCCGTGGTGCAGGCCGCACTGGTCGCTCAGCCACTGACTCAGTTGTTCTCGTCTCTCCCCCACATTACTCCTTTGTCCGTCGCGATCGGTTCGCGCACAGCTTAGCGAGTCGCGCGGTGCAGAACCAGTCGCTGCCGACCGATCGCGTTTCCGGCACGATAAATAGCACGCTACACCTCGGCAAAGATGGGTTAAATCAGTATGCTATGCACCTTTGCGCAGCGATCGAAAGCCCACTGACAGTTGTGTCCACCCTAAATCCCCCATTGCATTGGATACTCTCAGGCATCGTCCTATTGTCTTGGGCTTCGGCACCGGTACGGGGGGCCGAGAACGACACCGATCAGTGGCGCCTCTGCGGGCCCTTTCAGCTCGTTGGGAGCGTGGTTCCCCCCAAGAGCGAAGAGGAGGTCGATCGCCAGGGAGCGCCAACGGTCATCCAGGCGGATCGAGCCGAAAGCACCGATACCCTCTCGCACCTGCAGGGCAACGTCCGACTAGAGCGCGCGGATCAACAACTCGAGTCAGACGAGCTCTACTACGATAGCGAAAACGCCGCTGTCAGCACCCCCAGTGGTCTTTTCTATAGTGCCGGCGGAGTGGCCATCTCAGCGCGCAAGGCACAGATCAACATGGACCAAGATACCGGCACCATGGAGGAGGTGCGGTTTGCCAACCGAGAGCAACACGCTTATGTCGCTGCCAAAAAACTCGAGTTGCAAGGACCCAAACTCACCCACTTGACCGACTTTACCTATGCCACCTGTAATCCGGGAGAGGAGGCATGGCGCCTGCGAGGCAGCGAGATCAAACTGGATGAAAACGAGGGCTTCGGCACGGCCTACTACACACGCATCGAGCTGGGCGGTTTACCCATCTTCTACCTCCCTTATCTCAAGTTCCCGATTACCGATGAGCGCCTTACGGGATTTCTAATGCCCACGCTCGGTAGCTCCAGCGAACGCGGAACCGAAATCGAGGCTCCCTATTACATCAATCTCGACCCACAGTACGACCTGACCCTGACGCCAAAAATAATGTCCAAGCGGGGATTCGCTCTCGGTTCGGAGCTGCGCTATCTCACGGACAACAGCAATGGCAACCTGGCCCTCGACTGGTTGCCCGACGACGATGAGTTTAATGGTGAAGATCGGGGGCTCCTGATCTACAAACACAACAGCCAATGGAAAAGTGGTTGGCAGGCCCTGGCAGCTATCGAACACACGACCGATGAGGAGTACCTCGAGGATTTCAGCGATACGCTCAGCAGCTCCAGCACCACACATCTGGAGCGCCTCATCGACCTGAGTTACCACGGCTCTACTTGGAACTTTCGGGGTCGTCTCCAAGGCTATCAAACCGTCGACGACACGATCGCGGATATCGACACGCTCTATCGGCGAGTGCCGCAGCTGACGCTCGATCTTCACGAACCCGCCGACTGGAGTGGCGGGAAGATCGCTCTCGCCAGCGAATGGGTGCGATTCGATCACAAGGTAGACGAACGGGGTGATCGCTTCGATCTGCAACCGAGTTTGAGTTATCCGATGGAGAAACCGTGGGGCTTTTTAAGGCCCAAGTTGACTACACGGTACACCGACTATTCGCTCAGTAATCGCAGCCCGGGACTCGCCACCGAGATCGACCGCGCGCTTCACACCTTCTCCCTCGATGGCGGTCTGTTTTTCGAACGCCCCGTCACAGTGGGAACGCGTTCGTTTACCCAAACCCTGGAACCGAGGATTTTTTATCTCAACACCCCCTTCAAAGATCAGAGTGACATTCCTGTTTTCGACACCACGGAACCCGACTTCGGATTCGCCGGCCTTTTCCGCGAAAACCGCTTCAGCGGTACCGACAGGATCGGTGACGCCGATCAGATCAGCGTTGCGCTCACCACACGGCTGCTGGATGAAGAGACCGGTAAAGAGCAATTGCGTGCAGGTATCGGGCAGATCCACTATTTCGAGGACCGGCAGGTACAGCTACCGGGTAACTCTGTCGCCACCCGCGACCACTCGGACATCGTCGGCGAACTGGCCGTTGACCTCCCCCGCCACTGGAACCTCAATCTGACGACGCAATGGGATCCCGATATCGATCGCGGCGTAAAAAATGCGTTGCGCCTGCAGTATCGCCCCTCCAACCAGCGCATTTTCAACGTGGGCTACCGATTCCAGCGCGACGAATTGGAGCAGACCGACCTCTCGTTTCGCTGGCCGTTGGGTGCGAAGTGGCACGGCGTCGGACGCTGGAACTATTCACTGCGTAACGAACGGGATCTCGAGACCTTCATCGGTGTCGAATACGAAAGCTGTTGCTGGGCAATGCGGGTCGTAGGGAGGCGCTTTCTCAATGACGACGACGGAACCTACAGCAGCAGCGTCAAACTACAACTGGTACTCAAGGGACTGGCGAGGTTCGGTGATGGCATCGAGAGCGTATTGGAACGTGGTATTCTTGGCTACGAACAAGATTTTTAGATGACGACCTTCAACTTTCCCATGAAATATATAAATCGTTACGCCTCCGCGTTATTCGTGACACTCGCCACCCTGGGCCCGATCCAGGCCGCATTGGCGGCCCAATCGCCGGTGGAACCGCTGGATCGCATCGTTGCGGTCGTCAACGACGATGTCATCACGGCGACCGAATTGAACGGCAGGGTGAAGTTCCTTAGCAATCAACTAGAGAAGAGCAACACCCGCTTACCCCCACCAGAGATACTGCGCCGACAGGTATTGGAGCGGGAGATCCTGGCACGCATCCAGCTGCAGGTGGCCGAACGTTCGGGGATTAAGATTACCGACCCGGCACTCAATGCCTCGCTACGCGATATCGCGGGCCGCAACAAGCTGACATTGGAGCAGTTCCGTGAGGTATTGATTCGCGATGGATACGATTTCCAGGAGTTTCGCGACAATTTGCGTAACGAAATAACTATTAACCAGCTACGCCGACGCGAGGTGTTTAACCGCGTCACCGTGGCGGATCGCGAGATCGAAGACTACATTGCGCGGCACGGTGCTCCGGGACAAAAGGCCCGGGAGTATCGCCTGGGACATATTCTCATCGCGCTCCCCGAGGCAGCCTCCCCCGACCAGATCTCGGCTGCCCAACGACGCGCAGAGGAACTGGTTAAACGCCTACGCGAAGGCGCCGATTTCGCGCAGGCCGCGCTCTCCGTGTCGGCCGGTCAGCAAGCGCTCCAGGGCGGCGACCTGGGTTGGCGAAAAGCAGGACAACTTCCCTCCCTATTTGCCGCTCCGGTGCAGAAAATGGTGATGGGCGATATCAGCGATCCGATTCGCAGCCCCAGCGGTTTCCACGTCATCAAATTATTGGAGACTCGGGGCGATGAAAGGGTACTGGTGATCCAGACCCATGCCCGCCACATTCTGATCCAGACCGATGCCGTGACCATGGATGATCAGGCGCGCCAACAACTCGAGCTGTTACGGGCCCGGTTGTTGGAGGGGGGTGATTTCAGCGAACTGGCGAAGGCCAATTCGCAGGATTTGGGTAGCGCCGCCGACGGCGGCGATCTGGGCTGGTCCAGCCCGGGACGTATGGTGCCGCAGTTCGAAGAGGTGATGAACACGCTCCAACCCGGTGAGATCAGCGAACCTTTCAAAACGCGCTTCGGCTGGCATGTGGTCGAGGTATTGGAGCGACGCCAGCACGATGACACCTCCGAGGTTCGCCGCAGCCAAGTGGTAGCAGCGATTCGCAAGAGTAAGACCGACGAAAACCTGCAACTCTGGTTACGCCGGTTGCGTGACGAAGCCTACATCGAGCTGCGCTTGGAGGAGTAAGCCGGAACCATCATGTCCCCCAATGCTCGCATCGCCTTTACCCCTGGCGAACCCGCGGGTATCGGTCCCGACCTCTGCTTATCACTGCTCGAGCACCCCTTACGCGAACGCATCGTCGTTGTCGCCAATTCGCAGCTCTTGGTCGATCGCGCGCTCCAGTCGGGGCGCTCACTGACGCCCGTCATCCCCAATCAAGCGGAATCAACGCTTCCCCCTGACGGATTATGGGTGTACGACATCCCTTTGGCCGAACCGGTCCAGACGGGCCGGCTCGATGCCTCTAACAGCCGCTATGTGCTCAACACCCTTGTCCATGCCGTCGAGGGTTGCCTGAGCAAACGTTACGCCAGCCTGGTTACGGGGCCCGTGCACAAAGGCATCATCAACGATGCTGGGATCGCCTTCAGCGGGCACACCGAATTCCTCGCCCAACACACGGGTGGGTATCCGGTCATGATGCTCGTCTGCCCGGGCCTGAGGGTGGCACTGGCCACCACTCATCTGCCACTCAGTGAGGTCCCGCGGGCGCTGACACCCAAGCGTATCGAGCGGGTGATCCGTATCCTGGATAACGATCTCATCGAGCGATTTGGGATACCCCGACCGAAGATCCTGGTGTGTGGCATCAACCCCCACGCCGGCGAAGGCGGCCACCTGGGTCGCGAAGAGATCGATGTTCTGGATCCCTGCCTTAACCTATTGCGCGCAGAGGGCCTACAACTCGAGGGACCGCTACCCGCCGACTCACTGTTTACGCCCGGCAAACTGGACCAGGCCGACGCCGTCCTGGCCATGTATCACGACCAGGGGCTACCCGTGCTGAAGCACATGGGGTTCGGACGTAGCGTCAATATCACGCTGGGGCTGCCTATCGTGCGAACTTCCGTCGACCATGGGACTGCTCTGGAGCTGGCGGGTACCGGGCAAGCGGATCCCGGTAGCCTGCACGCTGCCTTGGAGACTGCGGTGATACTGGTTGGCGCCAACTCGGCGTGAGCGTCTAACTCCCTGGTTCGAATCTCCGTCAAAAGCCGCCGATAATCGGTCTTCGAGAGGGTTCTTCTTTCTGCTCTACCGTTTTATCCTGCAGCTCCCGGGCCGCTATCGCTGCCAGCAGTTCATCGAGACGCTCATTGGCAGCGCTGTACAACGTACGGAGTTGGCTGTTTTCCGGGTTCTCTTTCAACAGACGATTTATGTCGTCGACCAATGCGGCTCCCGCGTCGGATTGCTCTTCAAGAGCACCTGTGCCAATCAGCCATTGCGTATTTCTCTTTGCCAGCCGATCGATCTGCAGTTGAAGTTTCGCTAATCGCTCGTTTTCTATTTGTCGTTGTAAAAACGTCGCTTTGGCGGAGGCGATATCGTCTGCAGTCGCCTGCAAACGCGCGTGCTGCGGATCGACGGTACGCAAATCGTTCAATAAGGTTTCTGCCCGGGAAAAGTCGTTGGCGCTAGTGGCCGTTTGAATGTGCACGATCAACGCATCCGCTATTTGCACTAAGCCGCGTTGAGCCGATTGATTGTCAGGTTCTCGTGCAAGAACCTTTTTGAAATAGTGGAATGCGCTGGCATCGGGTGGTTTCAAGTATTGTCCCGCAATCAGTGCCGACGTTGCCGCTTGTAACTGTCGAGTGATCTCCTGTTGCTCGGCGGCACCTGCCGCGGCCAATTCCAACTCTCTGATGCGTTGGCGGGACTGGGTGATTCGATCCTCCAGGCTCCTAAGACGCTCTTCGCCTGGCCATAAAACGTTTAGCGTCTCCAGTTGCTGCTCGGCCTCCTCCAGAGACTGTGACGCAATCAAGCCTTCCACCTCTAGCACAAGTCGCTGCAGGACGCTCTGCTCACCCGTTTTCGCCGCGATATTACCGCTGTCGAGCTCCAGGACTTGCCGGTACAAAGCGAGCGCGTTGTTACCCTCTGGCGCTATTAATTGGGGATTTATATACTTGACTCCACCAATTTCGTCACTGTATCCCGAGTGGCAAGAGGGAGTGCGTCATGAGCAAATCCACGATCAGTACCTTCCCTCTCTTCGAGATTTTCCCCGATCAGGAGTCGGCGCGACTCTATCTCGAAGGGCGCCGTTGGCCCGATGGTGTGGGTTGTCCCCACTG
>Ga0209679_1000461_pt1 | contig 14987 bp, 11 predicted proteins | sample WorMetHEROISLAND_4_FD_187408 | JGI IMG/M metagenome (GOLD analysis project Ga0209679, IMG submission 187408) | Marine gutless worms symbiont microbial communities from Max Planck institute for Marine Microbiology, Germany - Olavius sp. 2 HERON... ...
CTTCCAGTAAGCGAGCTGAAAACTGTTCCATAAATCCGGCCAACTCCGCTTCTACTGCTTGCTGAATCAGCTGAACTGCCCCTGTTCTCAGTAATTCAGTCAGGCCATCAGTGAGTTCCTGTCGACCCGAAAACGCAACAACGTTATTCTCTTTCTTCATAGCGGTGTATCCCTGTTGGTTGAGTGATTGGTTTGGCGACTACCCATCAACCAGATACACCGCTATTTTTCACATTCTTTAAACACCCGATTCAGTTATAGCTCGTTCGAATACGGCATCAACATTAAGCTCATCGCAGAAATCGAGAAATTCGTCGCGCAGCGAGGCAATTTGGAACTCGGCGGGAATATCCACGATGAGTCGAACCGCGAACATGGGAGCACCGGTATGCGCGGCCGCATAGCTGCTGGTGACCATGTCTTCGATATTGATGTTACGCGAGGAGAAAAAGTGGGCCAGGTTGTGGACGATCCCGGGGTGGTCCAGTGCCACCACATCGATGGCGTAAGGCATCAGATGACGTCTGGAGTCGCGCTCTTCGGTGCGTTTGGTGGCAACAGTCAACTCCAGCTCTTCGGCCACCCGCTCCAGGCCGGTTTCGACCTTGGCGATGCTGTTCCACGGGCCCGAAATCAACAGGAGCACCGCGAATTCACCCCCCAAAACAGTCATGCGGCTATCCTCGATATTGCACCCGCCGTCCAACACCACTTTGGACAGTTGGTCGACGATGCCGGGGCGATCCTCACCCAGGGCGGAAATCACGAGATAGTTATGCATCTAGGTAGTCACTTCCTGGGGAGTTCGACCCCGATTTTCGATTGAGTTCCCGGAGAGCCGACCCAATGGGACGGACACGAGGAGTTTACCACTCGAGCAGGGAGCTGATAATGGGCGGATTATCGGGGCCATCCATCTTGTGTTAGTAAAGGTGGGTCAGTACCATGAACCGCTTACCATTTTTCAGGGGAGCACGACGATGTTTCAGGGGAGCATGGTGGCGTTAGCCACGCCGATGCTGCCAGACGGGGCAGTGGACGGTGAGGCGCTAAGCCGACTGGTGGAATTCCATGTGGAGAGTGGTACCGACGCGATTGTCGCCGTGGGTACTACCGGTGAATCGGCCACATTGGATACTAAAGAGCATCTCAATGTCGTGCGCGAGGTGGTTAAACTGGCCAAGGGACGGCTACCGATCATCGCCGGGACCGGCACCAATTCCACCTCCGAGGCCATCGAATTGACCGAAGGCGCGATGGAGGCCGGCGCGGATGCCTGCCTACTGGTCACCCCCTACCACAACAAACCGGCCCAAGAGGGTCTCTACCAGCATTTCAAGGCGATCGCCGAGGCGGTTGCCGTACCGCAGATTCTCTACAACGTTCCGGGTCGTACGGCTTGCGACATGCTGCCGGAAACGGTCGAGCGGTTAGCGGCGGTATCCAACATCGTCGGCATCAAAGAGGCGACAGGTGATGTGGATCGGGCGCGCGATATTCTGCAACGCTGTGGCGACCGCCTCGACGTCTATAGTGGCGATGATGGAACGGCGATGGAGCTCATGCTGGCGGGCGGCAAAGGCGATATCTCGGTGACCGCCAATGTCGCGCCCAAGGCGATGAAGGCGATGTGTACCGCCGCCGCGGCGGGCGATCGGGCACAGGCCGAAGCGTTGAACCAACCCCTGGAGAGTCTGCATAAAAACCTGTTTCTGGAGTCCAATCCCATTCCTGTAAAGTGGGCTCTACAGGAGTTGGGCTTGATTCAAGGAGGGATCAGGCTTCCTCTGACGCCATTTGCCGAGCAGTATCACGATGCGCTGAGATCGGCCATGCGGGAGGCGGGCGTACTGTGAATCGAACGGCTGCTAACCCGGGTGTTTTGCGACGAGTGGCTGGTCTGTTGTTACTCGTCCCCTTATCCCTGGCGATGATCAATTGCGGTGGCGATGGATTTGTTCGCGAGCGAAAGGTCGATTACCGCAAAGCGAAGACCCTGCCGCGTCTGGATGTGCCGCCGGATCTAACCCAGGTGGAAGCGCGGGGGGCCGGTGTGTTGCCCCCGACTACTGCGCTGGGCACCTCGACTTACTCCAGTTTCTCCACCAGCCAAAGGTCCGTCTCGACGGTCGAGCAGTCGAGCGTATTGCCCCGGCCGGAGTCGGTGCGCGTGGAGCACGACGGTATGCGCCGCTGGCTGGTGGTCGAAGGCGCCCCGGAGCGGATTTGGAGTCAGGTTCGAGAGTTCTGGCTGCAGCAGGGTTTTCTGATCAAGCGCGAAGATCCCAAGCTCGGCATCATCGAGACCGGTTGGATGGAGAATCGTGCCGACATCCCCACGGGCGTGATCCGCAGTTTTCTCAGCAAGGCGTTCGACGGGCTCTACTCCGCCCCCACCCGCGATAAGTACCGGGTCCGCCTGGAACGGGGTAGCGCCGCGGAGACAACGGAAATCTTTCTTACCCACTGGGGCGTGAAAGAGGTCGTTGCCACATCCGCGGCTGCCGCGACCGAACAGACCATCTGGGAGCCACGCCCATCCAACCCCGAGCTAGAAGCGGAGTTTCTGAATCGCATGCTCGTTTTTCTGGGATTGAGCAAAGAGCAGGCTACCCAGCGCTTGGCGTCCAATGACGGTCAGCCGCGTGCCCGATTGTTGAAAGAGACCGACGGTGAGGTGTTGGAGGTGGATGAGCGCTTTTCGCGCGCTTGGCGACTATCCAGTATTGCACTGGATCATCTGGGGTTCGTGGTCGAGGAGCGGGATCGACGCAGCGGGATCTACCGGGTGCGTGCCACGGAACCGCTGCGCGAGCTGACCAAGGAGAAAGGTTTCTTTTCCCAGCTGGCGTTTTGGCGTGACGATGAGAGGAAACTTCTGGAATCGCAGCGCTTCGTGGTGCTGGTAACGGAGAGTGGCAACAGCACCCGCATCAAAGTCGACGCCGAGAAATCGGATCTTCCCAACGCCAGCGAGGCGGCGGGGAAGATTCTGGCAATGCTGGAGCAGCAGCTGCGCTGATTCCCAACACACCACACGCTCGTCAATAAACCCTAATGCGTTTAGCCTCTCTGGGGAGTGGTAGCCGAAGCAATGCGACCGTTGTCGAAGCGGGGGACGCCTGTCTGCTGGTCGATTGTGGTCTATCGGTCCGTCGCGTCGAATCCGGCCTGCAGCGACTTGGCCGTGCATTGGATGACCTGACGGCGGTGCTGGTGACCCACGAACACACCGACCACATCGGTAGGGTGGAGCGGTTGGCGCGACGCGTGGACCTGCCGGTCTGGATGAGCGCAGGGACCGGCCAGATGTTCGGTCCAGAACCCGCCTTCGAGTGGCGAGGTATCTCCAGCCACGAGTCCTTTTCCTGCGATGGGGTTACCGTACGCCCCTTTCCCGTGCCTCACGATGCGCGGGAACCTACGCAGTTCGTGGTCGATGACGGTCGTCACCAGCTCGGACTCCTGACCGATGCGGGGAGCGTCACGCCCCATATGGTCGAGATGCTCTCTGAGTGCGATGCGCTGTTCCTGGAGTGCAATCACGACCCGGATCTGTTGTTGAACGGCGACTATCCGGCCGCATTGAAACGGCGGGTGGGTGGTGATTGGGGGCACTTGAGTAACCAGCAGGCGGCGGATCTGCTGCGACGCCTCGATTGTGGTCGCCTGCAGTTCGTCGCTGCAGCACATCTTAGCGAACAGAACAACGATCCGGATCTGGCGGTGGCCGCGCTACACGAGGTCCTGGGTGACATCGAGCGCATCCATGTGGCGGATCAGGAGTCGGGCCTGCAGTGGCTCGATATCGAGTGATTCCAATCGTCTGCGGGTGAGACAGGAAGCCACCGCTTCCGGTATCATTACGGCCCTTCTTCATCTAACCGAACGGCGCTCGGTGCGCCTTGCCTGGCCGCTTTGGAGGGCCAAAGCCGGGCATTCGTCAGATGTTAACCGGCCCTAGTTAAGAGCAACCGATGCTGCGACTGCGCGGAAACACTGCACTCTCACCCTTCCGTATCGAAAAACTTCTGAACCAGCTTCGCGCCCGCATACCCGAGATGGTACGCGTAGCGGCGGAGTACGTCCATTTCGCCGACCTCGACCAGCGACTCGATCGCGACGAGCTCGACGTCCTGGAGCGTATTCTTACCTATGGACCACGTTCCGCCCGTGTGGAGCCCGACGGCCAGATGCTGTTGGTGGTGCCGCGACTGGGTACCATCTCGCCATGGTCGAGCAAGGCGACCGACATTGCGCACAACTGCGGTCTTGCCAAAGTCAATCGACTGGAGCGCGGCGTGGTCTATTACATTGCCGTCCGCGCGCCGCTTTCGGAGGATCAGTTGCGTGTGGCTTCTGCACTCATCCACGACCGCATGACCGAGGTGGTGCTTACCGATTTGGAGGATGCGCAGGCGCTCTTCAGTCATGCTGAACCGGCTCCCGTAGATTCCATAGCGCTGCTCGATCAGGGACGACCCGCACTGGAGAATGCCAACCAGGCGTTGGGTCTGGCGCTCTCCGACGACGAGATCGACTACCTGGTGGAGAACTACCAGGGTTTGGGGCGCAATCCCACTGATGTGGAGTTGATGATGTTCGCGCAGGCCAATTCAGAGCACTGTCGCCACAAGATCTTTAATGCCGATTGGATCATCGACCACCAGCCTCAGGATCGTGCGCTGTTCGGCATGATCCGGAACACCCACCAGCACAATCCCGATGGCGTGTTGTCGGCGTACAAAGACAACGCTGCCGTGATGGAAGGCCACACCGCCGACCGGTTTTATGCCGACCCTCAAGACAAGGCGTACGGGTATCGCGCGGAAGAGGTGCATATCCTCATGAAGGTCGAGACCCACAATCACCCCACCGCGATCTCGCCGTTTCCCGGTGCGGCAACCGGTTCCGGTGGGGAGATTCGCGATGAGGGTGCTACCGGGCGCGGTTCTAAACCCAAGGCCGGGCTGACCGGCTTTTCGGTATCCAATCTGCGCATCCCCGGTTTCGAGCAGCCCTGGGAACAGCACTACGGGCGTCCCGCTCGGATTGTCAGCGCACTCGACATTATGTTGGAGGGACCGATTGGTGGTGCCGCCTTCAACAACGAGTTTGGCCGCCCCAATTTGTGTGGCTATTTCCGCACCTATGAAACCGAGGTGATGGGGGCTCATGGCCCCGAGGTACGCGGCTATCACAAGCCGATCATGATCGCTGGTGGATCGGGGAACATCCGAGCTGACCATGTGGCCAAACGGGAGATTCCGCCGGGCACTCCGCTCATCGTGCTGGGCGGGCCGGCGATGTTGATCGGCCTGGGTGGCGGAGCGGCCTCCTCGATGGCCAGCGGGACGAGCAGTGCCGATCTCGATTTCGCCTCGGTGCAGCGGGGTAATCCCGAGATTCAACGACGCTGCCAGGAGGTGATCGACCACTGCTGGACCCTGGGCGGGAAAAATCCGATTCTCTCCATCCACGATGTGGGTGCTGGTGGGCTTTCCAATGCGCTGCCCGAGTTGCTGGACGACAGCAATCGTGGGGGACGCATCGAACTGCGTACCATACCCAACGACGAACCGGGCATGTCACCCAAGGAGATCTGGTGTAACGAAGCCCAGGAGCGCTACGTTCTGGCGATCGAACGTGACCAACTGGACGAATTCGAAGCGGTGTGCGAGCGCGAGCGCTGTCCGTTCGCAGTGGTAGGGGAGGCGACCGACAACCGCGATCTCATCGTCGGGGATGCACATTTCGATAACACCCCCATCGATATTCCCATGGAAGTGCTGCTGGGAAAACCACCGAAGATGCTGCGCGACGTGCATCATCACCCCCACCGCAAACCTGAATTTGAAACAGCAGACGTCGATCCCACGGAGGCGGCGCGTCGCATCCTGCGGCTGCCCACCGTCGCCGACAAGACCTTCCTGATCACGATCGGCGATCGTTCCGTCACCGGTTTGGTGACACGCGATCAGATGGTTGGACCGTGGCAAGTACCGGTTGCCGATGCGGCGGTTACCGCCAGCGACTACCGCGCGAAAACCGGCGAGGCGATGGCCATGGGGGAACGCACTCCCATCGCATTGGTACACCCGGCGGCCTCGGGGCGCATGGCGATCGGTGAGGCGTTGACCAATATCGTCGCCGCTTCAATCGCGAAAATTTCCGATATCAAACTCTCCGCCAATTGGATGGCACCGGCCGGTCATCCCGGAGAGGACGCTGCGCTTTTCGACACAGTGAAAGCGGTGGGTATGGAGTTGTGCCCCGAACTCGGTATCGCGATACCGGTGGGCAAAGACTCCATGTCCATGAAGACGGTATGGGAAGACGAAGACCGGCAGAAGGCGGTGACGGCGCCGCTCTCTCTCATCGTTTCGGCGTTCGCCCCCGTCACCGATGTTCGTCGAACCCGGACACCACAACTGCGGGTGGATCAGGGAGACACCGATTTAATTCTCATTGATCTGGGGCGCGGGGCCAATCGACTGGGTGGCTCGTCCCTGGCGCAGGTGTATCAACAGGTGGGGCACCATGCGCCCGACTTGGATCATCCCCAGGCGTTTGCGGCATTTTTCAAGGCGATCCAAGAGTTGAACCAGGATGGATTGCTGCTCGCCTATCACGATCGCTCCGACGGCGGGCTTTTCGTGACCCTTTGCGAAATGGCGTTTGCCGGGCGTGCGGGCCTCGATGTGGAGCTGGACGATTTGGGTGATGATCCCGTTGCAGCGCTCTTCACCGAAGAGTTGGGTGCCGTGTTGCAGGTCCGCCACTACGATACCGATACCGTGATGAAGTGGCTCCACGATGCGGGCCTCGGTAAGTACAGCCATGTTATCGGTACGCACAATAGCGATGAACGCCTCCGTATCCAGTTTGACCGTCAGGATCTCATTAACGAATCGCGCGTAGACCTGCATCGGCTCTGGTCCCAGACCAGTTACCACATGCAGGCCTTACGCGATAACCCGGTTTGTGCTCAGCAGGAGTACGACGGGTTGCTCGATACCGATAACCCGGGCATCCAAGTGGCGCTGAGTTTCGATCCCGATGAGGACATTGCCGCACCGTTCGTTGCCAGCGGCATCCGACCACGCGTTGCGGTGTTGCGGGAACAGGGTGTGAACGGTCATGTGGAGATGGCCGCGGCCTTTGACCGCGCCGGTTTCGACGCTGTGGATGTGCACATGAGCGACATTATCGCGGGTCGTCAGTCGCTGCAGCGGTTTCAGGGTATGGTGGCGTGCGGCGGTTTCTCCTACGGAGACGTGTTAGGCGCGGGGGAGGGATGGGCGAAATCGGTACTGTTTAATCCACGGGCCAGAGAGGATTTCAGTGCGTTCTTCACCCGCAGTGAGACCTTCGGGTTGGGGGTCTGCAACGGTTGCCAGATGCTTTCCAATCTCCATGATCTGATCCCCGGTACCGAGAACTGGCCGCACTTCGTACGCAACGGATCGGAACAGTTCGAGGCGCGCTTTGCCACGGTTGCCGTGGCGAAGTCAGCGTCGCTCTTTCTCGCCGGTATGGAGGGTTCGCGGCTACCTATCGCGGTGGCCCATGGTGAGGGCAGGGCGGAGTTCCCTACACCCCAGGGGGTGGTCGATGCCTTGGAATCCGGGGTGGTCGCTCTCCGGTATGTGGATAATTACGGTGACGCCACCGAGCGTTACCCTTATAACCCCAACGGATCACCCGAAGGTGTTACCGGACTCAGCAGCAGCGATGGTCGATTCACGATCATGATGCCGCACCCCGAACGAGTGGTGCGCACGGTGAGTAACTCCTGGCACCCTGAAGAGTGGGGCACGGATGGCCCATGGATGCGTATGTTTCGCACCATGAGGGTAGAAATAGGGTAAGAAAATTGAGGTAGGTATTGGTTGTAAGTGGCAAAAATCTGCCGTTATGCGTCACTTTTATGACCTTTTTGATGCATTTGCTCAAAATCAATAATAAGCGAAAATTCGTAACCTATTGATTTTGTTAGAAATGATAAAATTGGCACGAGCAGTGCGTTATAAAATACCGAAGAACAGAAATTCATCGATTGCCTCTCGCTCCTCCTCTGCAATTCTGTTCTTCCTTATTCGACAAGGTGCACCTCAGTGCACCTTTTTTTTATCCTGGGTTTTTGGCCTGTTTTACCATCGTTTATGCGGAGAAGTAAGCCCAAATGGGCCTGCTATTCTTATGCTATCGGCCCATTTATCCCTATTTGGCGACTACCCGGTCGTGGGACTTATCGCTACAACCGCTTGAAACCAGGGGCGCGCGGGGAGTGATCGGTGTTCTGGCACGGCTGTTGCCCTATGTTCGGAGTGGGCGTTGAGAGCAGACCTATCCAATGATTCGATCGGCTGAACCGCACAGCGGGTTCGCTCACGCGGCGCTTCTGTGGGTCGTCGTCGCCACGTTGTTGCTGGCGGGGACGTTCGCTGTTTCCCAGGTGACGAGTTACGTCGCCGAATCCAATCTTGAGCGAAGAGCGGTGCAGCGCCTGTCACTCTACCGCAACAGCCTGTTGGGTCAGCTCGAACGATTCGACTACCTTCCCTACATCCTCAGCAAGGATTCGGAGCTGCACGGGCTGCTGCGGGATGGTGGCGAGTTACAACGGGACAAGACCAACCGCTTCCTGGAACGGGTCAATCAAGAAGCGGGTGCAGCGGCAGTGTTTCTGATGAACGCGGCAGGGACAACGGTCGCTTCCAGCAAGCAACTGGCGCTCTCCGCAGAGTTTCGTGGGACGTTCCTACCGCTTCCGGCCCTATTTTCAACAGGCACTTGAGGGAAAACTGGGGCGGTACTTCGCTATCGGCGCCACGACGGGTCTACCCGGAGGGTTTTTCGCTTACGCTCTCACCGACGGGGGTTCTCCGTTGGGCGTCATCGTGGTCAAGATCGATCTCGAAGAGTTACAGGCCGCGTGGGCGGAAGCCAACGAAAACATCGTGGTGAGCGATGCCAATGGCGTGATCTTTCTTAGCTCCCGACGCGATTGGCGGTACCTGAGCCTGGTCCCGCTGGAGGAGAAGGTGCAGCGGCAGTTGGTCGAGACGCGCCAGTACGGAGGACGCTCCATTAAAACATTGGGGCGTTGGCTGGAAGCCGTCGGCGAGGAGAAACAGCATTACGAGGTCTCTTCCAACGTTGAGACCTTTGACGTACCGACGTTACCGCGTTTTCTGGCGAAGAGCAGCTCGTTAGAAGGCTTCGATTGGCAGCTCCACATTCTCATGGATCTCAAATCGGTACAGGTGGCGGTCAGGCAGGCCGTACCGGTGTCGTTGCTGGTTGCCGGCCTAGTCGTTGCGATGGGGCTCTACTTCCGTCAGCGCCACGCGTATGTACGATCCGTCGAAGTTGCGCGGGATGAGTTGGAAGAGCGGGTTCAGCAACGTACCGAGGCGCTGGAGAGTTCCAATGCGCAGCTGCGTAGCGAGATACTGGAACGAGAGAGGGCCGAGCAGGAGCTGCATCGGGCGCATGCCGAATTGATCCAGGCCAGTAAACTCGCGGCTATGGGGCAGATGGCCGCGGTTATCGTTCACGAACTGAACCAGCCCCTGGACGCGATCCGTACTTTTTCTGCCAGCGCGGAGATTCTCGTTGCCAACGGTGAACGCGACGAGCTGGACGACAATATCAAAATGATTCGCCAGCTCACCGAGCGTATGGAAAAAATCACCGGGCAGCTGCGCAGCTTTGCTCGCAAGGACAGCGGTGTTCGCCAGCCCGTGTTTATGCAACGCGTCATCGAGCGCTCCCTGCTGCTACTGGAGAGCCGCTTGCGTCAAGCCGGTGTGCAAGTGGAGGTTTCCTTGCCAGACGAGCCCGTTTACGTCTTGGGCGAAGAGATCCGACTGGAGCAAGTGGTGATCAATTTGTGTCGCAATGCGATAGACGCCATGCAGGGGTCCGAGACTCGCACGCTAACCATCGGAATGACCAACGACGATGATCGCGCAGTGGTGGATGTGGCGGATAGCGGAACCGGCATTTCAGCCGAGTCGATGCCCTGGGGTTGGGGTTGGCGCTCTGCTACAGCGTCGTCACCGAGTACGGTGGATCCATAGCGGCGCACAATAACGCGCAAGGTGGTGCTACGTTCGTGATCAACCTTGCGTTGTGCAGCGAAGCAGCAAAAGAGGCGGTAGTGTGATGGCGAAGGTATTGTTTGTCGACGATGAGGCGATGGTGCGCAAAGCGGGCAGCCAGTGGCTGCGGCTCGCGGGTTTCGAGGTGGAGGCACACGCCTGCGCCCGTGATGCCCTGGAGCAGGCCACGCTTGAATTCGATGGCGTCGTGGTGACCGATGTCAAGATGCCGGATATGGATGGACTCACTTTCATGCGCACGATTCACGAACGGGACCGGGAGATTCCGGTGATCATCGTAACCGGGCATGGCGACATCGGTATGGCGGTCGATGCGATGCGTGACGGTGCATACGATTTCATCGAGAAACCGTCCACAAATGTCAACGTGCTCATCAATGGCGAAACCGGCTCGGGCAAAGGATTGGTCGCGCGCTGTTTGCACGATTTAAGCCCGCGTCGAGAACACCGCTTTGTCGCGATTAACTGCGGCGCGATTCCGGGATCGATGTTCGAAAGTGAACTGTTCGGGCATGAGGGAGGCGCCTTCACTGGAGCCAATCGCCGTCGCGTAGGGCGCTTCGAGTATGCGCAGGGCGGCACCATTTTTCTCGATGAGATCGAAAGCATGCCCTTGGAGGCCCAGGTTAAACTGCTGCAGGTGATCGAAGAGCGGCAGGTGCAGCGACTGGGTTCCAATGAGCCCATTCCGATCGATGTCCGTTTTATTGCCGCGACGAAAACGAATTTGGAAATCGAGGCGGAAGAGGGGCGTTTTCGGGCGGACCTTTTTTACCGTCTCAACGTAGCGGAACTCCACATCCTACCCCTGCGGCGGCGTTGTGAAGATATTCTGCTGCTCTTCGATTTTTATGCCACCGAGGCGGCGCGTCTTCACGGTCGTGAAATGCCATCGCTCACCAACAGCGATCAGAATGCACTGCTCAACCATCGCTGGCCTGGCAATGTGCGAGAGCTAAAAAATATTGCCGAACGCTATGTGTTGCAGATCGGTAACCGCGCTAGCGGTATCAAAGAGATGTTACAACCCGGTGGGGCCACCCCGGAGGATGTGACGGGTGCCGGGCTTGCGGAGCAGGTCAACTCGTTTGAGAAGTCGCTTCTACAACGCTCGCTTCAACGCAATGCGGGAAGTATCGCTGCCGTGGTGGAAGAGCTCAATGTCCCCCGCCGTACGTTGAACAAAAAGATGCAGAAGTACAATTTAGCGCGGTGTGATTTTGTAGATGCAGGATGAAACGAGTCTCTTGAGGCAGCCGAGTATTACGCCTCGTTTCGCACCTCGTCCTGCGATAGCCCACTGTTCTGCTTCATCTGTTCACTGAGCTGTCGGCGATGGCGGTGTGGGCGGCCGGTTTGTCAGTCGCGCTGGAGATTCGCGGTGTTCTACCGCGAGCGCTAAATGCCAATTCCCATCAACGCCGGCAACCACAACACAATGCTCGGAAAAGCGATGAGAACTCCGATCGTCGCCACATCCGCGCCAAAAAAGGGCGTTACCCCCCGGAACACATCGTGAACGGACATCTCTTTTCGTACGCCTGCAACCACAAAACAGTTCAATCCGATGGGAGGGGTGATTAGGCAGAGTTCGGCCATCTTGACGACCAGAATTCCGAACCAGATAGCGCAACCGGTTCCCGAAACGCCAAACGCGGATTCGGCCGCGATGACGTCCGGGCCGCCGTTTAGGGCGATGATCGCCGGGAATACCACCGGGAGTGTTAGCAACAACATACCGATCGCATCCATGAACATGCCGAGTACCGCGTACGCCAGCAAAATGAGTAGCAAGGTCAGCATGGGGCTCTGGTCCAGCCCCGCTATCCAAGCGGCAAAGGCATCGGGTAAATGCGCAAATCCAAGAAAACGAACATAGATCAGCACGCCCCAGATGATGGTAAAGATCATCACCGTCAGCTTGCCCGCCTCCATCAAGGCGTCTTTTAGGTTGTGCCACTTCATGCCCTTGCGAAGCGCCATTACCAACACGACGAAGGCGCCCAGGGCACCGGCTTCTGTAGGCGTGCCCCAGTCATCACCATAAACGAACAGGATGATAATACCGACGACGAAGAACACCGGGAATGTAGGAGGTAACGATTCGAATCGCTCTTTCCAGGTAAATCCGGTGATCGGCGGCCCGAGTTCCTTGCGCCACATGGCCATGCCCATCACCAGGCTCGCATAGATCAATGCGGAAACGGCACCGGGTAGGAAACCTGCCATTAACAGGGCGCCGACATCTTGCTCGACGATAATGGCGTAGATCACCAATATCGCCGACGGTGGAATCAGTGAAGCTAGCGTACCCCCCGCCGCCACCACACCTGCGGCAAAGCGTTTGTTGTAACCGCGTTTCAGCATTTCGGGAATGGCAATGCGTGCGAACACCGCGGAAGTGGCCACTGAAGCGCCCGATACGGCTGCGAATCCTGCGGTCGAAAACACCGTCGCCACACCCATGCCGCCCGGTACCCAACCCGCCCAACGCTTAGCGGCTTCAAATAGCGCGCGCGTCAGGCCGGCATAGTAGGCCAGGAAGCCAATCAGTATGAATACCGGAATCAACGACAACGCCTGCGTCGACACTTTCGAGTGAGGTATGGTGCCTACCGTTTTTGCCGCTATCCAAAATCCCTTCTCGAATCCATACTTTGCGGAAAAGATCCAGAGAATACCGATGAATCCCGCACCTGCCGCCGCGAACGCTACGCGCACACCCACCACGACCAGGAAAAGCATGATTCCCGTAACCCATTGACCGATTTCCATGGGCTCCATACCGGCCATAATTTCCAGCATGCCCACTACACTTTCCCCTCGTCGAACCCGGAAACCGTCTGCGCTTCGTGTGCGGCTTGTGTTGCTGCATCTTCAATCAACGGCACGGCAACGGGTGCGTCGCCGCCCTGTCTGACCGCGCGCGCATAAGCCCAAATCTGTAATATCAACCTACCGGCCAATACCGTTAATGCGACAGTCACAACAAACTTCGATGGCCATGTCGGCAATTCGATATCGAATGAGCTGTCGCCAATGCTGTATGCTCGCCACGCATGCAGGGCTGAACCGTAGATGAGGATAAGGGTCAGCAAAAACATGAATACCACCGAAACCCACTCCGCGAGCCATAAGATGCGACCCCGTAACGTCCCGATCACAATGTCCATACCGATGTGTCCACCCGAGCGCTGGCAATAGGCAATACCGAGAAAGGCGAAAAACGCCATTGCCTGTTCCACCCAATCGATATAGCCGCTCACCGGGAGATTGAAAAATTTGCGCCCCGCCACATTCATCACGGCCAGGAAAACCAAAGACAATATGATTAGTCCGCCCGCGAGGTTGAGCGCAGACTCCATACGAAGATAAGCCCGGTCAGCCAGGCTGAGCTTGGATTCATCTTCGAGTACGGTGGATGAACTGGACATGGTTCTGCCTCGAGATGCGTTTAAGGAAACCGCGCCCCGCTAAACTGACTGGGGCGCGGTAATCGGTACGTCGATCTATTGCTCACCCAATAGGGTCATTCAGCAAATAACGCAGCCGTGTAATCGAACAGCGCTTTGGCGTCGAATTTCTTACCGTTAGCCTTGACCCAGTCTTGCCTGACAGACTCTGCCAGTTTGTTCAGTTCGGCGACCTGCGCGCTGTCGAAGGTGACCTTTTTGATTCCTTTCTTGCCGATCACTTCCTGGTACTTACCGATGGTTTTGCCTTCGTAGTTGGCGACATAATGTGCCAGTGCTTCGTCGACCGAACCTAACAGTGCCTCTCGATGTTTAGGTTTGAGGCTGTTCAGTGCATCGGTATTGACCACGACAGGGCAGTTGGCCGTACCGAGGTTGAGATTAGTGGTGGCCCAATTACCGGCTTCAATGGAACCGAACGCCATGTGTGCGTGTTCCGCGAAAGCGACCACGTCTATGACGCCGGAGTCGAGGGCCTGACGTACCTCAGTCGCCGACACGCCCGTTTTTACGGCACCCAGTTTCTTCATGACACCAGCAATTCCGCCCGGGCCGCGCAGGCGCAAACCTTTGAAGCTGGCGAGAGACTCCGGAATAGAACCCACTCCGATCAGGTTGTACTGGGGTAATGGTGTCGGCATCAACAACGTCGCATTCCAGCGGGCGAGATCTTTGACGACAATAGGATGTTTGTAGACCTTCTGAGAAATTTCGGCCTGTTTGGCCAACGAGACATTGGCCAGGAAAGGCAGCTCGGTCACCGTGATGGTGGGGTTTTTGGCTTTGTGGTAGAAGGAGCAGAACTGAGCCATCTCAAACGCACCGATTGAAATGCCGTCCAGATTCTCTTTGTTTTTCGAAAGACCACCGTAGGAGATATTCAGTTTTAGTTCTCCGTTGGTCTTGGCGTCGACCAGTTCAGCCAGTTTTTCTATGTGTTCGGTAAACGCACGGCGCTTCGCCCAAAGTGAAACGTTCCACTCCACGGCAAACGACTCTGATGCAAACAGCAGAAGCATTGTGGAGATCAATGCCGTAGTTAGTTTCCGTGCGATCATCATTGGTCCTCCAGGATCCTCAGGTGTATCGGTTTAAACTCTTCCACCTCATCTTGGGGATGGAGCTATAACTGAATCGGGTGTTTAAAGAATGTGAAAAATAGCGGTGTATCTGGTTGATGGGTAGTCGCCAAACCAATCACTCAACCAACAGGGATACACCGCTATGAAGAAAGAGAATAACGTTGTTGCGTTTTCGGGTCGACAGGAACTCACTGATGGCCTGACTGAATTACTGAGAACAGGGGCAGTTCAGCTGATTCAGCAAGCAGTAGAAGCGGAGTTGGCCGGATTTATGGAACAGTTTTCAGCTCGCTTACTGGAAG
>Ga0209679_1000463_pt1 | contig 14954 bp, 18 predicted proteins | sample WorMetHEROISLAND_4_FD_187408 | JGI IMG/M metagenome (GOLD analysis project Ga0209679, IMG submission 187408) | Marine gutless worms symbiont microbial communities from Max Planck institute for Marine Microbiology, Germany - Olavius sp. 2 HERON... ...
GGTAAAAAACGTCGAGAAGAATTGTCAAAGGAGGCCGCCTAATAATCACTGACCCGAGAGGGCTGACTGTCCGGGAGGTCTTTGACTTTTACAAATTACTTTACAATTGTAGGATTAGGCGAAGGCATGCTATTGATAGGCTGTTTCTTTAACCCGCAGAACTTCCTGCATCTATGGTTTCAAAACATATTTGCCCTATAAAGCTGATCACCCTTATTGCACTACTACTCTGGCCCTTTACCGGTAACTGATATGCGGATTTGAACGCCAAAGTTTCACAGCAAATCAAGCATAGGATTTCAGCGCTAAACTCCGTCAAGCAGTATCGGATCATGGGCTATCTGATCGCCGCTCGCAAAACTATCACCAAACTATATGAACGGCGCAAATATGAAAAGCTCTGGCAGCAGCCGGGTTGTGTCGTCCGCTTAGCAGTTTAATTCTCGTAAATCCATTACACTGTCTATTATCTTTTGCCACTTCTTTAGATACTCTTTCTTCTTACGGAGGTTATGCTCCTTAGCGTGGTAGATTACAGACCCAACAAACAGAACATCAGAGGTTACCACACCCAATGTGTCCTCGATCTCCTCCTGAATATCACCTTTCTTTTTAGGCCAATCACAATTCGGGATTCTAATGGGGTAAACTTTCTGCCCCACTTTTATATCAATGTCCTTTCTCTCATCATAAGGGCCATACTTTTTAGTCTTGGGAAGTTCCCACTCATCACCATAGGCACCATTGGCCATCCGGTAGGCGTAATCATTCAGGTCTTTCAGACTTAGCTTTAACTCTTTGGCTATTTGTTTCTTGGGCATCTCGCCCCACCGTTCAGCAATCCCAATTAGAATATCAATACTCACATAATCCATTGTCGGCCTCCTTTTTTTGGCATGACTCGTTTTTGTAAGCAATATCGTGAAAATTACATTGTACGGCAGCTGGGTTGGTCACAAATCATCTCATTTATTGTTGATACTGTCAAAATGGTTATACAAGGGTCCCTTCACCAAGCCTTGCCAATGATGATCTGCCCGTTGCCAAATCCCTCACTGGGTGCTCATTATTCGTATGGTGGACATGTTCCTGCAATTATTGTATAAACGACTGAATTGCATCATTTGCCAGTTTGAGCAACCTCAAGGGTACCGCCAATGACATTTATATATTATTATTTTAGATAGTTTGCTATCATGCCTCTGTATTTATATATGATAAAAGCAGTTAAGAAAACACCCCCCCATTCATGATACGCCGCGAAATCGCCTTCCGGCCGGCTGGATTGGGTAACGCATCTCGCGCTCACGGGCCAGGTAGATTGATTTCGCTGAAAACATAAACGGAGCACAGGAGGTAAGTCCCTGATGTCAAGATTTCAGCGCATCGGCGAATTGATGGCAGAACGCGGCCCGGAACTGGTCATGTCCCTGCTGGTCCTCGTTATCGGTCTGGTACTGGTCAGATGGATCGTTCGGGTTTTACGCAGTGCATTGCTCAAGGTGACCAACCGGGTGACGCTGGTTTCGATTGCCTGCAACATTCTCATGGTGTTATTGCTGGCGGTGGTCTTTGTTTCGGCCTCGCTGGAAGCGGGCTTGAAGCCGGGTCCGGTCATTTCTTTTTTGACATTTGTCAGTCTGGCGGCAGTCGGCGTCATCGTATTGTTTCGTCCCTTGCTGCCCACCCTGCCCTTCGAAGTCGGCAACGTGGTAAAAGCCGCTGACCTACTGGGTCGGATCGAAGCCACCACCATCCTGAACACCCGGATGAAAACATTCGACGGCAAAACCTTTTTCGTGCCCAACCGCAAGATCCTCGATGACATCGTCATCAATTACCACTTTACGCAAACCCGACGAATCAAGATTGACGTGGGCATCCGGTATGACCAGGATTTGATGAAGGCCAAGCGGCTACTGGAAGAAATCATGGTCTCCGATCCGCGGGTGAGGGCCAAGCCGGCTCCGGTCGTCTATGTCCTCAATCTGTCGCGGGACTGCGTGGAACTCGGCGGCCGCTGCTGGGTAGACAACCCGAAATACTGGGTGACCCGCTGTGATCTCCTGGAAAAAACCAAGCTGGGATTCGACAACGCCGGCCTCGCTTTCGCTTTCCGGCAGCTGGATGTTCACCATTACAATCCACCATCGGAACCCGGGCCTGACTTCGAAGATGCTTGAAAGCCAAAACACTTTCTGCGGCACGGTAACAATCGACTGAAAGGAGCCACACATGGAGATAACCGAAGGTTTGAAGATAATCGATACCGGCTGGGTCCAGAAACCCAAAGGCTTCCGGGTCAAGTACCGGAAACTCGTGGAAGGCCAGCTGGTCACCGAACTTTCCCCGCCGGAAGGCAAAGCCGGGTTGGATTCCGACGTCGTGGCCTGGCGCTATGCCTGGAAACTGTATATGGCGACCCGGTCTGACGCGGACGGCATCCAGGACGGTGAATTGGTCAATATTCACGTGGTCAACGATGCCGCTGAGAGGGTAAAGTGCTACGCTACCAACGATTTCGATGAATTCAACCCGAAATAGCCCCTGACTGCGGGCCGGGCCCCACGCGAGTACATCTAGTCCAGAAAGAACCAGAATGATGCACGCCGTCCTGATCAACAATTCCTACCTTGAAAACATATCGGTCCGCTACCTGGGGGCCAACACTTGAAGAGCAAGGGCTATCGGGTATCGGTCATTCACTATGAAGGCAGCCAAGATGGCGTCATTCCCGCCGGCTACATTGAGCAGGTCCTGATCAAACGCAACACCGTCCGCAAGCACGACGAAGACCTCGAAAACGACACACTGGTGATCGCCCAGTTCAATATTGCTATCCGCCACTGCCGCTTTGCCCCGCTGGCCGGCGCCCTGCTGGTTTTGATGTGTTTCCGACCGTTTTTCCGACATTACACCCGCCTTGACATCGTTCGGAGGGCGTATAAGCTTAGAAGTGTGCCGTTCGTAGCCTGGACCATGCGCAAGCTGCAAAAAGAGGGGCGCTGCTAGGAAAAGAAAAACGGCACCTGGTTTATCAGAAAATGTACCTGAAAGGTGAACTCATGAGATACGCAAATAAACAGAGCGTTCGGATGGCATCATTTCTGATTGCCGCCCTGATGATGATGCCCGGCTGTATGGCTGATTACGGCAATCTCAAGGGCGACCCAGCCTTGACCGATGTATTTTTGAACAAGGAAGCTTTGCCGGAATACAATTACTACTATAACGGACGCGCCAATGTGCCCTATGCTGTTATCGGCATTGATCCGCAATATGAATTTCAAGATCGGGTCTGGCATCGGATCGATACCCGCGAAGATGTCGTTGCCAAGGTAGCCAACATTCGCTCATGGAACCGGGAATGGTCACAGGGGGCAAAGATTGTGGGACCGGACGGAAAGCAGCTCGGTATCTGGTTTTCCTATTACCGCCACACGACGATCAAGGTCGGACCGGATAACCAGGTCGCCGTCTACAGCCCTTACACCCCCAACCGGAAGGTCACGATGGAAGTTCCCCCCTGAACGCATCCGGGACCACCGCCTTAAGCTTAGCGGTGACCTGCTGAGGAGTCGCCCTCAGTGGGATTGCATCTTTACCAGGTCGAAAAGAATAAAGCCGGAGAGGGTCACCTGGGGAATGGACATGCCGATGATCTTGGCGTCAAAGGGGGCCCGGATTTCCGCCCGCGAACTGGTTAAAGGATCGGTCACGGTTCCCAGCAACTCATTTTCTTTGACCCGGGCGCCCAACTCACGCTCCGGGAAAAAGTTTCCCCCCTTGCCCGGTGGAACTCTTACCCAGGTAGACTTTTTAAATATCTGCTGTGGACCGGCGTACCGCGGTGGGCGATCCAGCATTTCCAGGTAAGCCATCACGTTCAGCACGCCTTCCAGGCCAAGCTTGATTTCATCCAATTGAAAGCGATTGGGTTCGCCACCTTCATACAATATGGTGGGTATACCCGCCTGGGTAGCTTCCCAGCGCAGTGTGTGGCGCAGCCCCGGTTTGCCCAGGATGATGCCGGCCCCGAAGTGTCGGGCCATTTCCAGGGCCCGGTCGTTATCCAGATCCACTCGAATCTGGGGCAGGTTGTGACGATAAAAGGATGCCGTGTGCAGGTCGATCAAGGCATCACGCCGCTTGATGACCTTTGTAAGGACGTGGTGGGCCAAAACGGAAGTGACATTGCCTTCGGGATTTCCCGGAAAGTACCTATTTAAATCCTGTCGGTCCGCCGTATACCTCTGGCGGGTGATAAATCCATGGCGGTTGATAATCGGCAGCACGACCAGCGTGCCCCCCATTTCCCGTGTCGATACCATATCGAAGACACGGCGGGAAATCTCCACACTGTTGATCTCGTCTCCATGGATAGCAGAGGTTATACAGAGCGCGGGGCCGGGAGACTTGCCCCGGGCCACAAAAACCGGCATATCGACATAAGCGCTTTCAAAACGATGCCCCGGCATGAGTTCAAATTTCAGTTTTTCCCCGGGGGCAATCGTTCTTCCCAGAATCTGAAACGGGCCCCATTCATGCTCAGCGGTCATCGCCCGGACCGCAGACCCGCTGAACCCGGTTACGCCCGGTACGCCCATAAAAAGCCACATCAACACGGCGAGCCTGATCACAGCCAATTTTGATCTTGTCATATTGTCCCCTTTGCCAGACGCATCTACCGGATATCCCCTCTTTTAGTTGTAAACGGGCAATGGCGGGTTTTAGGGGAATATCGATTGCCGCCCATCCAGCCCCTCTTTGGTGAGTGTATATCGTATCATATCAAGCACTAAAAATCTGGATCAAATTTTAAGGGTCAAATCATATGTAGGTGAAGTAGCCACCGCTCTGAACAGGTTCCGGACGGTCGCAATGGGCAACCAGGTGCCGGCGGTCAGCTCGTTCTGGTCAGGATGCAGACCTTTGTACATAGAATGTTCCGCAGTTGACTTTATAGCCACATTCCAAGCGGTATCTATTTGAAATCTAAAAAAATATATCTGGGCCCCAATCAGCGGCCATATATTATTCTTAAAGTTTAACGCATCAGGGACGATTTAAAAAATAGGAGCAAGGGTAAAAATGGTCAAGAAAGTTACGGTAGTCGGATCAGGCAGTGCCGGTGCTACCGCCGCACAACGCCTGGCTGAAAAAGAGTTACGTGAGGTGGTACTGGTAGACATCGTCACCGGCATTTCTCAGGGTAAAGCCCTGGACCTGACCGCAGTAGCCCCCATTGAGAAACACGACGCCCACCTCACCGGCACCAATGGGTATGCCGAATCCGCCGACTCGGGCACGCTCATCATCACGGCCGACATTCCCATCACCGAACGTATCCTCATCGACCGCAATACCGCCCCGTTTGACCGCAAGGCGTATAACGATGCTGAAATTGCCAGCCTGCTCAAGACGGGCAGGGCCTACTACACCCCGGCCTCGGCGGCTGTGGAGCAGGCGGAAGACATACTGGTGGATATCAATAAGGTTCTGCCCTGCCTTGCGATGCTCACAGGCGAATACGATTTTAACGATCTATTTAGCGGTTTCGGTTAAGCTGGGCGCCGGCGGGGTAAAAGCAGATTATTGCAATTGAATTGACAAAGGGGGAGCGGCCGACCTGGAAAAGTCGGCTGCTGCCGTCCAGGAATTGAAAAATCGGCTGAAAAAGCTTGCATAAAATCAAAAAATCGGCGAAAAATTGAGGCTTCTGAACCCAAACGCCGTTTGATAGTGAAACGGCGTTTGTCCGTTGAGTGCGCAAAAACCGGTACTGCCAATTAGATCGTAACCTTAAGAAACACCGGAATGTAATCATGAGTTTAACGAAATCTGAATTACTGAGTACCCATTTTAAGAAGACGGCCACCGCAGATATCGGCAAAGTCTCTATGGATGCGGACATGCTCAACCTTTTGCTGGCCATCGATGCCCGGTTACCCCTGTCTCAAGTTGCCGCAAAAGCCGGCCTTAGTCCTGAGAAACTGCCGGCTACCGCCGTCAAGCTGATCAAGCTTAACCTGATCCAGCCGGCAGCCCGCAAAGCGCCGGCCGTGGGCGCGGCCTTTATTCAAGGGCTGAAAGCCAATATGATAAAGGCCGTTGGGCCCTTCGGGGAATTTATCGTCCAGGATGCCCTGGCGGACACCGGGTACAGTGAAAACGATATACCCATTAATATGGCGGCGGACATCATCCTGCAACTTTCCGAGGAAATTGCCGACGAAGATGCCCGGCGAATTTTTAAAGAAGAAATGATCAAACTGGTATCTTAATAGCGGGAGGCCCAGCGCTACGCGGGTTGCGTTCACACCTTGGAGCCCCGTTAGGCGGCACTCCCAGTAGTCGAATAACAATTCAATATCCGGCGCGGCTTCCCCGGTGGTTTCTCAGCGCCAGCCAAGCAAAAGGAGACAGCGTGAAAATAACATGTGGAAAATGTGAAAAGGAATACAAGATTGACGAATCAAAACTTAGGAAAGATAAAACCGGCCTGATCTGTAAAGCCTGCGGGGATACTATCTGGGTCACCAAACCCGGCTACACCGCTCCGGTGGAACCAGCTCCAACAGAACCAACGCCGACTGCGCCTGCTCCTGAAACACCCAAGCCGGCAGTAGCCTTGAAAGATATGGACACCCAGAAAATCCGCTTTGGTCTTTTGCGCAAGGTAATCCTGGCCATGCTGGTCGTCAGTATAGTTCCGTTCGGGTTGTTTCTGGGCATTACTTTTCAGGATACCCGGGAAAGAATCCGCTCGGATTCGGAACTATTAATGGCTCAGACCGCTGACGGCCTGGGGCGTCACGTGGACGAATGGATCGACAAGAATGTCCGCATGCTGAAAGTTGCGGCGCAACTCACCGATATGACCTCCATGAATCCGGCTGCGCAGGAAAAGGTCCTGAAAAGCATTCGGGCCGAGTACTCTTTTATGTACCTCGTGTTTACCCTGGACGTCAACGGCATGAACCTGGCCAGAAGCGATGGTAAAAAATTGAAAAATTATTCTGATCGGCAGTATTACAAAGGCGTTGCCCAGGGCAAAGCACTGACCTGGCAGACTCTGATCGGTAAAACCTCCAAGAAACCGGCCCTGGTGCTCGCCGTGCCGATTAAAAGAAATGGCCAAACCGTGGGTGTCCTGGCAGCGGCCATGACAACGGACGCTATTTCGAAACAGGTCGCCAACTGGAGAAAGGGAGAAACCGGGTACGCTTTCCTGATCGATGAAACCGGCAAGGTGGTCGCTCACCAGGTACGCAAATACGTGACCTCCCAGGTAAACTTCAACAGCAACCCGCTGATAGCGGAATTCAAACGCAGGCCGACCCTCGGTGCGATCACCTTCTCAGACAGTGAAGGGGTAGCCCAGCAAGGTGTTGCCAAACGTAACAAAATGGGTTGGATCCTGGCGGTTCAGCAAGCTGAAGAAGAAGTTTTCGAAGCCCATAAACGCAGCGAGAAGGTCGCCACTTACCTACTGGTCATGACGCTCATCCTCATTGTGGCCATCGCCCTGCTGCTGGCCCGTAACCTGGTCAGACCCATCAAGGAATTGACCGGGATTACGACCCGCATGAGTATGGGGGAACTTGATATTGATTTCGATATCAAATCAAAAGATGAAATTGGACAATTGGCCGGAGCCATCAAACTGCTGCAAACCAGTTTGAGCATGGCCATGCAGCGGCTGCGCCAGAAAAGTCAGCGCAAGGCCGCCTGAAAATAGACCACTATATCCAACAGAACCACTAGCGGTACCCTTGTCGAATGACGTTCACAGGGTACCGCTTTTTATTTTTTACAGGCCGGCCCGCTGCCAGAAAACAGTCGGCTTTCGGATACCCACCCACGGTCAGAATAGGGCGTGTCGCACCCCGGCAACGCGCCGTACAGCGCCCGAACCCCATTTTGTATTAACCTGTATACACCAATTGACACGGCTGGTTTTTTCAGGCATAGTTATGGACAACCTTTTATAATTACAGTTAAATTTAACTATTGTGCCAGCTCAGGCAGGTGTTCATGAAAAAAATTATCGAATGCGTCCCCAATTTTTCGGAAGGCCGGGATCAGCAAACTATCGAAGCGATCGCTGCGGCTATTCGCAACACACCCGGCTGCGCCCTCTTGGACGTGGATCCGGGAAAATCGACCAATCGAACGGTCTATACGTTTGTCGGCGGTCCCCGGGAGGTGGTGGCCGGCGCTCTCAATGCGGCGGCCGTGGCCCGGGAGCGCATCGACATGCGGCGGCATTCCGGGGAACACCCCCGCATGGGAGCGCTTGATGTCTGCCCGTTTATCCCCGTTGCCGGCGTCACGATGCAAGAATGCGTGGAGGCCGCGCGCGAATTCGCCCGCCAGGCATCCGCCAGGCTCGAAATTCCGCTTTACCTTTATGAGGAAGCAACCGAGCAGAGCCACCGCAAAACCCTGCCCCAGATCCGAGAGGGTGAATATGAAGGTTTAGCGGAGAGGTTGAAAAAGCCAGAGTGGCGGCCGGATTTCGGCGCAGCCACGTTCGTGCCTGAATGGGGGGCCACCATTACCGGTGCCAGATTTTTTCTAATCGCCTACAATGTCAACATCCTCGGTGCAAGCAACCAGGCCCATCGAATTGCCTTGAATCTCCGGGAGGCCGGCCGCGGGCCGGACCAGCCGGGACGTTTGACGGAAGTGAAAGGTATGGGCTGGTTCGTGGATGAATACAACCTGGCCCAGGTATCCGTGAACCTGTCGAATTACCGGGTCACGCCCATCCACCAGTTGTTTGAAGAAGCAAAAAAAGAGGCGGCGGCGCTCAAAGTCGGTGTGGCTGGATCGGAAATCGTCGGGCTGGTACCGCTGGAAGCCATATTGATGACCGCCGATTATTACATCGCGAAGGAAGATCTTTTCATTCTGGAAGAAAACCAGAAGGTCCGCCTGGTAATAGAACGCCTCGGGCTGAATGCGGCCGCCCCTTTTAACCCCCGGGAAAAAATCATAGAATACCGCGTTGCCGAAGAGCCGGAGGCGCCCCTGGCGGACATGCCCCTGAAAGAATTTATCCGCGAAGTTGCCTCACGCAGTTCTGCTCCCGGCGGGGGTTCGGCTTCGGCGGCCATTGCGGCCATCGGGGCCGGACTCGGCTCCATGGTGGCCAAGCTGACCTACGGTGTCCGCAAGTTCGAATCCGTCGACCGGCAAATGAGGGACATCATCCCTGTCCTGCACGGTGCCGTAGAGCAGCTCATCCCCATGATTGACGCGGATACCAACGCCTTCACCGACTATATGGAAGGCCTCCGTATGCCCCGGGAAACAGACCAGGAAAAAAAGGCCCGCTTCGAAACAATGCAACAGGGCCTGAAAACCGCCGTGCGGGTGCCCCTGGCGACCATGCAGATCGGGGATGACGCCTGGGAGGCCATGTGCGCCATTGCCCGCCACGGTAACCCCGCGTCGCGCTCCGATGTTGAAGTCGGCGCCCGCGCGCTGGAAACGGGTATCTGGGGAGCCTACCGCAACGTGGTTATCAATTTGGCCGGTATTAAAGATCCGGTTTACCAGGAAGAAACCCAGGCAGCCGCCAAAACGCTAATTGAAAGAGCCTCCCGGAAATGCCGCGAGGTTCTGGATATTCTCGATAAAAGGTGAGCCGCCGCTGGGCCCGCAGCTATCTCCATGGTTGGCGCTGGCACCTTCTTACTGCGCATCATCTATTTATAGAGAGGACTCTGCATGTCCGTACATCACTACTTCTGCGGCCTTGCATTGCCGGACTTCCTGGTCCGCATGGAAGCGTTTCATGGGTACCGCAGCCCAGGGATCCTCCTGGGCGGCTGCATGCTCGATGCAGCCCTCGACAAGTTGGCCGCCACCCCTTATCTCAACGTTGTCACCGAAACAGTTGTCTGTCTGCCGGACGCCGTTCAGCTGCTGACGCCCTGTACGATCGGTAACGGCTTCCTGCAGATTCTGGACTGGGGCAAGTTCGCCCTGACTGCCTATGACCGCAAAACACTCCAGGGCATAAGGGTCTGCCTGGACCACTCCCGCCTATCCGCTTTCCCCTTGGTGCACCAGTGGTTCGACCGTGCTGCCCGGACAGGCCCCAAACCGGAATTTGATGCTGTGTCAGGAGAAATTCTGACGGCTGCCGGGGAATTGATCGTGTGCCGGGAGGTGACAGTTCTGAAAGCGCTCAAAGAGACGCAAGCGATTCAGACTGGCTTTTGTCCGGACTGCGGGGAATCCTATGCCCGCCGCCTGGGAAGCCTGTGTCCCGCCTGTGCCGGACAGGCCTATTGCGCGGTCCGGTAGAGATAGGGTTCAAGGACCGGGGTCTGCATCTCCGCAGCACGGCCGCTCCCGGACCTATTTACAAATCATGTGTCGGCGGACATCTGCTGCCACAGGCGCCTGGCTGTCTCCAGGTCGCCTGGCGTGTTGACGTTGAAAAAGGAGACAAGGTCAGGGTCTACGGTTTCGAAATGCCGATAGTCGACCGGCTTTACGCGGACGCGTGCGAACAGGCGATCTACTTTTACTTCGCCCTGGGTGAGAATTTCTTCGATAACCGGTGCACAGCGGCGTGAATAGAGAGCGCACAGGGGCTGGAAATAGGTCCCGGAAGCGGGCACGATAACATCTGCGCCGGGCTCGAGCTCGGTCAGCAGGCGCGCTACGACCGTTGCTTGTAAAAGCGGTGTGTCACAGCTGGTCACCAGGCCATAGTCGTCGGACATGCTCAAAAGTCCGGCATGAATTCCGGTCAGCGGACTGCGGACATCCAGGCGGTCGGCCACGACCTTCACCGGCCACTCACGATAAAGGTCCGTCTGCCAGGTGACGATCAGGCAGTCTTCAAGGCAGGCGTGCACAGTATCGATGATACGGGTTAGAAAACGGCGCCCACCCAATTGTATAAAGGCTTTGTTGCGGCCCTGCATGCGCTTGTTCAATCCGCCGGCGAGAACGACGGCCGTACACGACGGAGACTTCACCATATCGGCCCCCTATGACCAATGCCGGTTTAACACCTGGATCGTCACGCGCTGATTTTCAGAAAACCACTCAGTACCCTCGGGAATCAGAAGGACGGCATCGGCGGCCGCCATGCTTTTCAGTCGGCTGGCCGGCCTTCCGTCCGCTTGGAACACCAGGTTCAAACCTTCACGCCGTAAGGCCCCGAAAAGAGCCTGCGTCCAGTCACGTTGCCCGGAAACCGCCGTTTCTAAAACAGCTGTGAACTCGGGCAGGCCGGGGTTGCGCCTGCCGCCGAGTTTCTGCAGACCCGGCAGAGCGAACTCCAGAAAGGCCACCAGATTGGAAGGCGGCCCCCCCGGCAGAATAAAAACGGGTTTTCCTTCCAACAAACCGAATCCCACCGCTTTACCGGGCCCGAGCCTGACCCGGTGATAGATCTTTTGCCACCCCAGTTCATCCAACACCCGGGCCACCAGATCTTTATCCCCGGTCCAGGCACCACCGCTGGTTATCAGGGCATCGCCGGTAGCCAGAACCCGCTGAAATGTTTCCCGCAGAGCTGGGGCGCTGTCCCGGCAGACTTCCAGTTCGCTGCTGAAGCCAAGTCTTTGGCACCATCCGCTCAACGCAAGTAGATTGCTGGCATACAGTTTTCCGGCCACCATCGGCTGCCCGGGCAAGAGGACTTCATCGCCGGTGGCGACCAGGGCCACGGCCGGTTTCCGATAAACGGTTACAGCCTGGATACCACCCGCTGCCAGCAGGCCGATCCGCCCGGGAGTCAGGCTGCTGCCGGCATCCAACAACAGTTCTTCGGTAGCCGTATCGCTGCCGCGTTGAAGAATATTGCGCCCTTTTTCCGTAAGGCGGTCGATGTTGATATGATCGTTTATGCGAGAAACAAATTCTTCGGCAATAACCGTATCGGCGCCTTCCGGCAGCCTGGCTCCGGTTAAAATCCGCAGGGCTGTACCGGGCGGCAGGGGAGCACCGGGAGCCTGACCGGCCGCCAATGACCCCGTCACCGGTAGTGGGTGCGCCCCGGCACCGTGCGCACGGACGCCGTCTTCTGCCCGCAGGGCGTAGCCGTCTTTCAGGGAGGTATGGGTGGAGGGTGAATCCACCTGTGAATACAGATTTTCAGCGGTAACGTAGCCTTCGCAGTCGGTGAGCGGCAGAGTTACCGGTTCACCCGGGTGGATGTGCGTGAGCGTTTCGCGCAACGCCTTTGAAAAACCGATGTACTGTTTTGGCATGTCAGCAGCCTTTGCCGAAGGGACAATGCGGGTACACACAGGTCTCACAATCCCGGCAAAGGCCTCCATGGCCAACGAAAGCCAATTCCGGTTTGCCGATCTTCTCTCCGGATAGAATCCGCGGCAGCATCAGGTCCAGAACCGTAACCCGGTGGTGCAGGCCGCAGGCCGGGACGCCCAGCAGGGGGGCACCCTGGATATAGGCCACCAGGAACATCGCCCCGGGCAGGGCGGCCGCGCCGTAATGAAACTCATCCGCCCCGGCGAGCTGGATACCTTTGCGCGTCACATCGTCGGGGTCGACACTCATGCCGCCGCTGAGCAATATTAAATCACAGTTGTTATCAAGATGGGTCTGGATAGCCCGCCGGATGAGATCAGTGTCATCCGGAGCGAACACCAGGTCCTGCACCCGGGATCCCAGGCTTACAATCTTGTCTGTCAGGATGGGCGCGAAGCGGTCTTCAATCAAACCGTGGTACACTTCATTACCGGTCACGATCAAACCCACCGCCGCGTTTTGCAAAGCCCGCACGGATACAACCCCGCCATTGGCACCGGCGATGGCGGCTGCTCTTTCCACAGGGGCCCGCTTCATGACCAGGGGAATCGCGCGGGTGGCGGCAACCAGTTCGCCCTGCTTCACCAGGCTGTGACTGTGCAGGGTCGCGCACATGGCCTCGTCCACCAGGTTGAAGGCCGCCAGGGCGGCCGTATCCACCGACAGTAACCCGTCTCGCTCGGCATGCAGTCCAATCTTGCCCTCGCGGGGATTGTCCTCCCAGGTGATCCCCTCACCGGCCAGGGCCTGTGCCACTATGGACGCCGCTTCATTTTCATGAATCTCATCTTCTTCAAGATCGATGAGATAAAGGTGATTTTTGCCCAGCTTCTGCAGGTGGCAGATATCCTCGTCACAGACCGTATGTCCTTTGCGGAAAGCCGCGCCCTTAAACTCTCCCGGCCGGATCTCGGTTATATCATGGGACAGGTCTGTTCCCACAGCATCTTCGACATTTATCTTTTTCAGCACGATACGAACTCCTTTTTTATGTGGATGGGCAAGACTGGTTTCCCGGTTCAGGCGTCCCCGCCATCACCGGGGGCCTGTTCCATACCCGGCCAGCTTACTTCCCGGGCATTGGTGAAGTAAGCTTGCTCGGTACAAGGTTTGCAAAGCACCCGACCATCGACGAGGACCTCCCGACCATCCCGCACAAGTTGACCGCAATTGCTGCAGGCGATCTTTTTACGGGTCGGCCCGGGCAGGTCGCAGTCGTCCAGCCGGACAGCGACTTTCTGCACCTTGAACAGCACACATTCGGGCATCCGTTTATAGGCGGCCAGCTGCTGCGCGGACTTGCCCTCAATTTCGGGAGCATACCGGGAGGCCAGGGCCTGGGCCTCCTCTGTTGATAGAATCCGGTAGGCCGCACCTGTGTCGAGATTCAGGAAGGTAGCCGCCATAATACCGTAGTCCAGGAATTTAAGGCTGCGCCGCCCCAGCCGGACACCGGTCACATGGGCCACGGCGTCCGCGGTGCAACGATCCATTTCAACATAAACCAGCAGTTTCTTGATCTGGTCATGCCGGGTAGGGTCGTCGAGACCAATGAGCCGGCAGCCGAGCATGGCCATGCGCACCCCCACCACCTGCCCCGAACAAAGATGCCCGTGGGCCCGGGCGGAGGCCTCCAGCAGTACTTCAAAGTTCTCCATGGACTTCCTATCCAGCCTCATGCATGGGCTGTTCCCTTAATTGACTCCGTTCATCGGCCGGCCTTCTAAAACCCAATCTCGCCGCCGGGCACGACCTTATGTTGGTCTTAACATAAGCACCGGTACAATATCAACCCTGTAAAACCTCCGGTGCAACCTTAGCCTCGGCCATCGATATGCAGTGCCCCACGACCGCGGGTGCATATAGGGCTTCGCCGCCGAGGGTCCCGCAAAGCGCTGCAAAGTTGCCATCCACCGGGGTTGGTGATACGGTGGCCGCATGGTCAAGCTAGAATTAAGGTCCAGTCATTGGATTGTGGATCAGAATAACAGTATCATTTTCGGCAAAGGCCGCATGGAAATTCTCGAAACCATCGACCGTACCGGTTCGATCAACCAGACGGCCAAGGCCTTGAAGATGTCCTACAAAACCGTGTGGAGTAAAATCAAATCCACCGAAAAACACCTCAAGGTCAAGGTGGTTCAGTCCGATCGGAAAACCGGCACCCATTTGACCCCGGAAGGCCGGGAACTGGTTAAAACATTTGCCAAACTGCGCAGCCATTGTCTGGCCGCCGATGATCGCATCTTCAGGCGTTTTTTTTAATCCTCCAGGTTACTCGGACGAAAATCTGCTATGGTTTTTGCCGGCTGGTATCCTACTTTTGGTAGGTTTCTGGATCGAGAAAGGAATGGGGTTGATCGTACCGGGCCTGGTACCGTCGCCCATGGGCGAAGTAGTCAATTATGCGCCCAGTTGGGTAGAGATCTGCATCGCCTTGGGGGTACTGGCCCTGGGGACCCTCGTGGTTACTCTGCTCGTGAAGCCGGCTCTGATCATTGAACAGCGCAATGACAGCAGTACCTGATCCGGCGCACTGTTAGTCGGCATCGCCCTCAAGCCGGAGTCCGTCCACCGCCTCAATTAGCAACGGATAGATCACCCGCTCCGCCCGGTCCAGGCGTTCCGGAAAACCTGCGTCGACAATCTCT
>Ga0209679_1000464_pt1 | contig 14951 bp, 14 predicted proteins | sample WorMetHEROISLAND_4_FD_187408 | JGI IMG/M metagenome (GOLD analysis project Ga0209679, IMG submission 187408) | Marine gutless worms symbiont microbial communities from Max Planck institute for Marine Microbiology, Germany - Olavius sp. 2 HERON... ...
GAATGCGTTCCCAAAACTTGGCTCCACACTGAATCTCTCACTGAATGATCCTAACGAGGACACTACCTATGGGTGACTAGCAATGGCCACATTATTAAAGGAAGTCAAGTATATAGTTCCCTTTTTTTACGTGTTAAATAGCCACAACCCAAGTGGTCCGCTGTGCGGACCTTCTAAATGTCAACACGCCCTAGTGTCAATCACTTGAATTTAAGGAGAACCCTCCCATGCTGAAAAACACCGAAACCAGTTACGGCATCGTCGCCAAAGTCTTTCACTGGCTGTTGTTCCTGATGTTCGGCTTTATGATCGTAGCGGGCAACATGCTCGAGGACATGCCCAAGGGTGCGGAGAAGATCGAGGCCACAGCCGTACACAAGTCACTCGGGTTGCTGGTGCTAGCGTTGGTTCTGCTGCGTCTACTATGGCGGCTTATCAACGTGACGCCGAAGGACTCGGAAGGGACGCCCGCGATACAGAGCTTCATCGCCCATGCTATGCATTGGCTGCTTTATGTACTGATGTTCGCGCAACCTGTGATCGGCATCCTGATGTCTCAGGCAGCCGGTTATCCGGTGAGTTTCTTCGGTTGGTATGAATTGCCGACCTTGCTCGACAAGGACCCGTCCTTGGCCCGGTTCTTCCATGGTGCCCACGGTACTGTGTGGATCCTGTTGCTTTCGGTAGTGATCGTCCATGCTGCGGGAGCCCTGTATCACCATTTCGTCATGAAAGATGATGTATTGAGGCGTATGGGTTTCGACACGAATCCATAACCAATGCGCTAGAGTCATGTTCGACCAGGAATCTACCCGCGCTCACCCTGCTCCACCAGAGTGAGCGCGTATAAATCTTGCTGAAAACATGATGTTGCCGGATTGGTTTTCCCTGCGCTGGAAGGCTCCCAGTCTCGTAGGCGCGGGCTTGCCCGCGCTTTCCTGAGGTTCGGCTTACCGGCTTGGTTGCCTTCCAGCCCAGGCGCCGGCAAGCCGGCGCCTATCGTTCATGGCGAACCACCTCCGTTGCGGCTGACGACCGCAGGCTGGCAGCAACCTGTTAATCGCCAATAAATTTATACGCGCTCGCCCTGCTGCTCCACCCCGGCGTAACGGTGAAACTTGGGAATGAGTATATAATGGGGCAAATCAACCACTATGGACTGAAAGCCCATAGTCTGGAGGACTAAAGTCCTCATCCGTGGACAAGCCACGGACTGAAAGTGAAGGGACTTAACGTCCATAGTTTCAACTATGATGCGCTTCGCGCACTAAAGTTATTGAAGCAATGAATGCCTTGAACAGTATCCGGTGGCTGGCGGTGTTCATACTGCCGTTGCTCTTTGCCATCACGGCGCACGAGGCGGCTCACGGCTGGATGGCGAACCGACTGGGTGACGGTACGGCCAAGATGTTGGGGCGGGTGACCCTCAATCCCCTCAAACACATCGATCTCCTCGGTACCCTGATTGTCCCTCTGCTCACCTTTCTGGTGACCGGTTTCCTCTTCGGTTGGGCCAAGCCGGTGCCGGTCAACGGGCGTAATCTCCGGCGGGAGCGACGGGATCTGGTCCTAGTGGCCCTAGCGGGACCGGGGGCGAACCTGCTGATGGGCGTGCTCTGGGGTCTGGTGGTGCAGCTCGGGCTCGCGCTTTTGGATACCTCCCGCTGGCTTGCCATGCCGCTCATTTACATGGGCGCCATCGGGGTCTTCATCAATGTGCTCCTGATGGTGCTGAACCTGTTTCCGCTGGTTCCGCTCGACGGCGGGAGGGTGCTCAATGCCCTGTTACCGCCCGCGTGGTCGGCCGGGTTCTCGCGCCTGGAGCCCTATGGGCTGATCCTGCTGCTGGTGCTGCTGGTCACCGGCCTGTTGGGCTCCCTTCTGCTTCCAATCATCAAGGGCACCATCGGCCTCCTGCCGGGCACCGAGGTTGTAGAGGAGCTCTTTTTCCACCGCCGGCCCTAGGCCGTGTTGACATTGACAGGGGGCAGTTATGAGTTGGCAGGGGTCAGGATATTGGAAGATACCGGTTAGCGGACCTGTATACCCTAATACCTTTCTCCCGCATCCTGCCCCCTGATAACTGGTACAGGACTTCGACCATTGAACGCCGCTTCCCCCCATAGCAACCGCGTCATCTCCGGTATGCGGCCCACCGGCCGGCTGCACCTCGGCCACTATCACGGGGTGCTCAAGAACTGGCTGGAGCTGCAGCACGAACACGAGTGCTTCTTCTTCGTCGCCGACTGGCACGCCTTGACCACCCATTACGAGGACCCATCCCCGATCCCGGAGAGTGTCTGGGACATGGTCGTGGACTGGCTCGCCGCCGGGATCAACCCCGGTTCCGTGACCCTGTTCATTCAGTCCCGCGTACCGGAGCACGCGGAGCTGCATCTGTTGTTGTCCATGATCGTGCCCCTGGGCTGGTTGGAACGGGTCCCGAGCTACAAGGACCAGCAGGAGAAGCTGAAGGAGAAGGACCTGGCTACCTACGGCTTTCTGGGTTATCCGCTGTTGCAGAGCGCGGACATCCTGATCTACAAGGGGGGGCAGGTCCCGGTGGGAGAGGATCAGGTCGCTCACGTAGAGCTGACCCGAGAGATCGCCCGCCGCTTCAACCACATCTACGGCCGCGAGCCGGGATTCGAGGAGCTGGCGGAACAGGCCCGCAAAAAGATGGGTAAGAAGAACGCCAAGATCTTCGACAAGCTGCGCAGGAAATACCGGGAGCAGGGCGACCAGGAGGCCCTGGAAGTGGCCCGCGCCCTGCTCGAGGGTCAAGGCAATATCACGCTCTCGGACCGCGAGCGCCTGTTCGGTTATCTGGAAGGGGGAGGACGCATGATCCTTCCGGAGCCCCGGGCCTTGCTCACCAAGACCTCCAGGATGCCGGGACTGGACGGGCAGAAGATGTCCAAGTCCTATGGTAACGCCATCACACTGCGGGACGATCCCGCGGACGTAGCGCAATCCCTGCGCACCATGCCGACCGATCCGCAGCGGGTACGCCGCACCGATCCGGGCGATCCCGAGCGCTGCCCGGTGTGGCAGCTGCACCGGATCTACTCGGACGAGGGCGTCAAATCCTGGGTCCGGGAGGGCTGCCGCACGGCCGGCATCGGTTGCATCGACTGCAAGCGGCCGGTCATCGACGCGGTGCTCGATGAGCTGCGGCCGATTCAGAAACGGGTCCACGAACTGGAGCAGCAGCCGGATCTGGTCCGGAATCTGATCAACGATGGTTGCGAGGCGGCGCGAAACGTGGCGCGGAAGACCATGGAGGAAGTGCGGCACGCCATGTCGTTGGTGCTCCCGTGACCGAGGAGACCCCTGATTCCCGGGTCGGAGCGCCCGAGAACGGTGACCAGTTGCCGCGGCGGGAGGAGCTACCCTGCGCCATCGTCCAGGGCGCTCCCATGCTCACATTCCCCCAGGACCTCTACATTCCCCCGGACGCCCTGGAAGTCATCCTCGAGACCTTCGAGGGGCCGCTGGACCTGCTCTTGTATCTCATCCGGCGTCAGAACCTGGACATCCTCGATATCCCCATTGCCGAGATCACCGACCAGTACATGGAGTACGTCGAGCTGATGAAGGGCCTGCGCCTGGAGCTGGCATCCGAATATCTGGTCATGGCCGCCATCCTGGCGGAGATCAAGTCGCGCATGCTGCTGCCGCGGCCGACACCGCAGGAGGACGAAGCAGACCCGCGGGCCGAGCTGGTACGGCGGCTCCAGGAGTATGAGCGTTTCAAGCAAGCGGCCCTGGACCTAGACGCCCTGCCGAGCCTGGGGCGGGACGCCTTCGTCACCCGGGCCCGGATACCGCCGGGACAGATACACCGACTGCCGCCGACCGTGGATCTGAGCGAGCTCCTGCTAGCCCTGCGCGAGATCCTGGCCCGGGCGGACCTCTACCTCAGCCACCGGGTCGAGCGGGAGTCCCTGTCCCTGCGCGAGCGCATGGCGCAGGTGCTCAAACGCATGCAGGGAGCGGGTTTCGTCCCCTTTATCCGGCTGTTCGAGCTGGGCGAGGGGCGGGCCGGGGTCGTGGTCACCTTCCTCGCCCTACTCGAGCTGATCAGAGACGCCTCCATCGAGCTGGTACAGCCCGAGCCCTTCGCACCCATCCACGCCCGGCTGCGTGGGGCCGAGGCGTGAGCGGGCAACCGTCCCTCAAGCAGATCCTCGAGGGGGCCCTGCTGGCGGCCGGCGAGCCCCTGACCCCGGAGCGCCTGCTCGGCCTCTTTCCCGACGTGGAGCGGCCGACTCGGGACGCGGTACTGGAGGTCCTCGCGTCCCTGGAGCGGGACTACCGGGACCGGGGTATCGAGCTGATTCAGGTCGCCGGCGGCTTTCGGGTCCAGGTCCGCAAGGAGACGGTCTCCTGGGTGGCACGCCTGTGGGAGGAGAGGCCGGCCCGCTATTCCCGCGCCCTGCTGGAGACCCTGGCTCTGATCGCCTACCGCCAGCCCATCACCCGCGGCGAGATCGAAGACATTCGCGGCGTCGCCGTCAGCACCCACATCGTCAAGACCCTGACCGAGCGCGAGTGGATCCGCAGCGTCGGCCACCGCGACGTGCCCGGCCGTCCGGCCCTCTATGCCACTACCCGCAAGTTTCTGGACTACTTCGGGCTGCGTTCCCTGAACGACTTGCCGACCCTGGCAGAGATCCGCGACCCTGAATTCCCGGGTAGCCAGGTAGTCCTGGGGCAGCTCGCGGGAGCGGATGAGGCCGACACCGAGATCCGGGCCGCGATCCCGGCGGGGGAAGCGAGCGATGCGGGAAACGACGGTGAGGCCGGGTCTGATGACGACTAATGCTCCATAGCGGAAATTCTAATACCATTTGCAAGTTGGACTTGCCGGCGAGCTTGACTGCCTGACTGCAGGAATGGTCTCCGGATTTTCGCTATACAGCACTAACAGAACAGTGCCGACGCCTGCGTTCAGGTGCAGCCAGCATGCGTAGCGGGCTGAACGCCACCTGCAACGCATTGTTTAGCTTCCCGCAAATTCGGGAAAACGGTATCTACTTGCGGACAAGTATTCTTCAACGCTGTCAATTGCCAACCAGCGACGCTGCAAATACTCACAAACCATCCCAGTAGTATTTGAACCGGCAAAAGGATCAACCACGAGATCATTGATGTCTGTAAGCAAACGAACGAAGAATTCAGGTAGGGCTGCGGGAAAACGCGCTGGATGGATTTTTATGCCGGCCTCTTTACACTTCTTTGTGTATGGATCATTCGCAGAGTTGTTTCCAAAGGTTAGAAACGTATCTGCCGCATCGTCAATCACGTTTGATGTGATCGAGCCACCAGCATTGACCTTATCAAATGAACCATTAATTACATGTCCAGATGGTCGCTTTGTAGATTGCACACCCCTTTGATTTAAGCGCAACATGTCTTTGCTATAAGGCCTAAGAACACGCCTATTATCTGCCTTAGGCCATTCTGTTTTAGACAGCCACCAAACGTACTCAACAGAGTCCTTAATTCGCATCCTACGAACGGTCACCCACTCAGCAGGGACAGGCATTTTTGCTGGATTGTGCCAGAAACATTCTTGGGCTAGATAGAAGCCGATCTCTTCAACCAGCGCAATGAGTAACTTAAAGTGATACAATGAACGGGTCGGCGAACCTTTATTATAACTCCCTCCAATATTTAGCACGAAGCTTCCATCATCTGCGAGGATGCGATGCACCTCTTTGGCAAATGGCAGGAACCATTCAACGTAGGCATTCTTATCGGCGTTGCCGTACTCTTTCTTGAAGTGAAGCGCATAGGGAGGGGAAGTGACCACTGCGTTGACCGAGCCGGACGGCAACTTAGCAAGCTGTTCAAGCGAGTTCCCTAGCACGGCAGCGCCGTAGTTGGTCGAGTAGTAGCTCGTGACGTCGTCTAGGACACCGCGCTCACAGGGGCACTCGGTGGCCAAAGAAGTTTGCATGGTCATTTGGCTATGTTCTGATGGAAAATTACGCGCCTTCGCTATGGGCAAGTATGCCTCACTCTAAGGGGAAATGTTAGCACCAAGGTTGACATTGTCAACCCCTGCTGCAGTAACTCGATGAAAGATTGGATATCTCAAGCCGATGCGGCGCGTCTAAGGGGCGTTTCAAGGCAGGCCATATCTAAATTGGTGCAGAAGGGCCGACTTCGCACGCTGACCATTGGCGGACATGTGCTTGTGCATCGTGATGATGTTCTCGACGCCACTACAGTCGACCAAGTGATGGACAGTTCGCTGGTTGCAGAACTGAAGGAGCACCTAATTGCGGCAGGCGACTATGATCGTCAGGAGATTTTCCAATGGCTTCGCGAAGGGCAACGGCTTCATCCTCTCGAAGATGAATTTGGGGTGCCGGCGGAGATAATCTTGGAAGCCATTTCTCGATCGTCGGACCTGACCAAGCGTGGCGTTCGCGGCGTAATCGCAGAAGCCGTGTTTGCGGTCGAAGTGATTGCGCAGCTGGACGATTGGACGGACATAACTCCAGGTGGAGATCATCCGTTCGACTTTTTGTTGGAGAAACAAAAGGAAAGGATTTCCATTCAGCTGAAGATGCAGCGCCGGAAAACACATCGACCGATGACAGCCAACCAAGGATACAAGGTCCTTAGTTCGGGTTATTGGGTGGTTGAGACACAAAGAACAAGAGGAGGCAAGGATGCTAGTGGTGAGGACACTAGACCGTACAAATTTGGCGAGTTTCAGATTCTTGCCGTTTCCCTTCAACCTAGTACCGGTAATTGGGGTGATTTTCTATTTACACTGTCGGATTGGCTACTACCTCGGGATAACAAGCCAGAGCAGATCATGAAGTTTCAACCAGTGCCAAAGTGCGAAAACGACGAGTGGACCTCAAACTTGGAGGTAGCCGTCGAATGGCTTCGGTCTGGCACACGAAAGCGGATTTCTGGCTTGGCCCAGGGAAGCTAAAGTACCGATTTTGCGGCCAAACTTTCCGTGCCTATCCGGCTTACGCTATGTCATCGGTAGTCGATAACAGCCCGAGCAGTATTTTTGCGGAGGATGCCAAGATCCTCGAGCAGGAGACCCATGCGGGCGATCAATTCCTATTGCGCCTGCGGGCCCCGGAGTGTGCGCGGCACGCCCGGCCCGGCTCCTTCGTGCACCTCCGGTGCGATCCCCGGCTACCGCTGCGCCGGCCGCTCTCGATCATGCGCGCGAGCCCGCGGGACAACCGGATAGAACTCCTCTACAAAGCGGTCGGGAAGGGCACTCGGCTCCTGGCCCTGAAGCAACCCAGTGAGCATATCAGCCTACTCGGGCCCATCGGCCGTCCCTTCCGGCCGCATCCCGAGTATCCGCGGCCCCTGCTCATCGGCGGCGGTGTAGGCATCCCCCCCATGATCTTCCTGGCCGACACCCTGCGCTCGGACCGGCGGTTCCGACCCTTCGCCATCCTCGGCTCCGAGGTACTCTTCCCCTTCCAACCGCGTCCTTCGCAGTACCTGGTGCCAGGCCTGCCGCCGCCGGTGATCGCCGCCATGCCCCTGCTCGACGACTGGGGCATGCCCAGCCGGCTCACGAGTCTGCTGGACCTTCCGGGCTGCTTCCGGGGCTATGTCACGGAGCTGGCGCGAAGCTGGCTGGAGGGCCTGGACGCACCGGCCCGCGCTGAGGTCGAGGTCTTCGCCTGCGGTCCCCACCCCATGCTCAGGGCGGTGGCTACCCTGGCGCGCGAGTTCGGGCTACCCTGTCAAGTTTCCCTGGAGGAATTCATGGCCTGCGCCGTAGGCGGCTGCGCCGGCTGCGTCGTCCGGGTCCGAACCGAGACAGGACCAGCCATGCAGCGTGTGTGCGTGGACGGGCCCGTTTTCAATGCCTATGCCGTCTTCGAGTAACAACAATCAACCACTATGGACTGAAAGTCCATAGTCTGGAGGACTAAAGTCCTCATCCGTGGACAAGCCACGGACTGAAAGTGAAGGGACTTAACGTCCATAGTTTCAACTATGATGCGCTTCGCGCACTAAAGTTATTGAAGCAATGAAAAAAACCTTGAAAGCAGGCATCAAATACGAACATCGATTCAAAAGTTGAAGAGAACAATGAGTTATCATTTTAACCTCTAGTACCCCATTTCACCTTATTTTTCGCTCTCAGAGCCTCCCAAATGCGCCAAGGCTAGGCACAGCGCGCAGGGAATAGCTCACGCTCTTGCCAAGCGCTGTAACGCCGCCTTGGCGCGTTTGGGGGCTCCCTTCGGGCGCGATGAGAGGCGGCCATCTGCGGTGTTGCGCGAGCTTGAGAGAGGACTGACTATTCCTGCGCTCGCGCGCCTCGCATCTGGCCGCCTCTCGCCACGCTGAGAACCAAAAATAAGGTGAAATGGGATACTAGTAGCACTGGAGAATTGATATGGGTTTGGTCCTGAAAGATGATGGTTGGCGAATTCCAGATGAGCTGTGGGCCGAACTTGAGCCGCACCTTCCGGTCCCGGAAACGACGCACCCCCTTGGCTGCCATCGTCGTCGGGTGCCCTACCGGGATGCGGTGAACGAGATCCTGTTCGTTCTGAATCGTTTTCGCCGCGTATTGGTTCGGTGGGAAAAGCAGGTTGATACCTTTTTATCCGTTTTTCAGCTTGTCTGCACCATTATCGTATGGCGAAAATTAACCCAATTGGGATAGGCTCTAAATGCAAAACGCATCCGCCGCTTCCGACAGCCTTTCCCTCGTCATCCCCATGTACGAGGAGGCGGATAACGTGGCCCCCATTCTGGCGCGGGTCCACGCGGGTCTGAAGGAATACAGCGGTCCTTGGGAGCTGATCTGTGTGGACGACGGGAGTCGGGACGGGACGGGCGAACGCCTGCGGGAGCAGGCGGTAAACTATGGGAACCATGTGCGGATCATCGAGCTGCGACGTAACTTCGGGCAGACGGCGGCCATGCAGGCGGGGCTCGACGCGGCCCGGGGGACCCTGATAGCGACCTTGGACGGGGACCTGCAGAACGACCCGGCGGACATTCCGCGCATGGTGCAAGAACTCATGGAGCGGGATCTGGATCTACTCCAAGGTTGGCGTCTCGAACGCCGGGACGGGTTGCTGCTGCGCAAGATCCCCTCCCGCATCGCCAACTGGCTCATCGCCAAGGTCACAGGTGTCCACCTGCACGATTACGGTTGCAGCCTGAAGCTCTACCGTGCGGAGGTCATCAAGCCGGTGCGCCTGTTCGGGGAGATGCATCGCTTGATTCCGGTGTGGGTGGCGGGGGTGACCGATCCCCGGCGGATCGGCGAGACCGTGGTGTGCCACGAGGCGCGTCGTTTCGGGGCATCCAAGTACGGCATCTCGCGCACCTTCCGGGTGCTGCCGGATCTACTGGCGGCCTCCTTCTTCCTGCGCTACGGGACCCGCCCCGGACACTTCTTCGGTGCCATCGGCATGGGCCTAGGCTTGATCGGGACCCTGATCATGGTGCGCCTCCTGGTTGTCAAGTTCGGCCTGGGGGAAGACATCGGTAATCGCCCCCTCTTGTTCGTGGGCATTCTATTTCTGGTGGCTTCGATCCAGCTCCTCACGACCGGCGTGTTGGCGGAGCTCCTGGCGCGGACCTTCTTCGCGTCCAGGGACCGACCCAATTTCACCATCGCCCGCCAGAGCGATCCGGACCGGGCCGGCTGGAGGCGATCCGAATGAGCCGAGACGCGGGGCTCCCTACAGCGTTCCCTACTCCGACCTGGTTGCTGGTGCCGGCGCTGCTACTCGGCTTCTACTGGATGCTCGGGTCCGTGCCCCTCTACGACCTGGATGAGGGCGCTTTCACCGAGGCCACGCGCGAGATGCTGGCCAGCGGCAACTACATCACGCCCGCTATGGGCGGCGAGCCCCGCTTCGACAAGCCGGTGCTCATCTACTGGCTGCAGGCGGCATCCGTAAAGCTGCTGGGCTTGAATGAGTTCGCCCTGCGGCTCCCTTCGGCCCTGGCGGCGACCGGGTGGCTCCTGGCCCTGTGGCTCTTCGCGCGCCGGCACCTGGATCCGGCGACGGCGACGGTAGCGGCCCTGGTGATGGCCCTGACCCTGGAGGTCTCCATCATCGCCAAGGCGGCCACCGCCGACGCGGTGCTGAACCTATTCCTGGCCTTGAGCTTCTTCGACATCTACCGTTGGTATCTCAGACCCGGGCGCGGCACCCTGCTGCGCGTCTATCTGTGGATCGGACTCGGCTTTTTAACCAAGGGGCCGGTGGCGATCTTGTTTCCGGTCCTGGTGAGCTTCCTGTTCTTCCTCAGCGTGCGCTCCTTGAAGGATTGGCTGCGGGCGCTCCGTTGCCCTTGGGGCTGGGCGGTGTTGCTGGTGGTCGTATTACCCTGGCATGTCGCCGTCTACCTGGACAGTGGTCCCGGCTTTTTCGAGAATTTCTTCCTACGCCACAACCTGGGCCGCTTCGGCGCCGCCATGCACGGACACCAGGGCTTCTTCGGCTACTACCTGGTGGTATTGCCGTTGATCATGCTGCCCTTCACCGGCTGGTTCCTGCGGCTGCTGCCGGCGCTCAGGTGGACCTGGGCCGATCCCCTGGATCGCTTCCTGTGGCTCTGGTTCGCCGCGGTCCTGGTCTTCTTCTCGTTCTCCGGGACCAAGCTCCCCCACTATGTGCTCTATGGCGCAACCCCCCTGTTCGTCCTGATGGCCCGACACCGGGAGCTACACGCGAACCGTTGGCTGGCATTCGTACCACCGGTACTTTTCTTTCTGCTGCTGCTATTGCTGCCGGAACTGCTGAAATCAGCCTCCGGGTGGACCCAAAGGCCCCATCAGCTCGCCATGTTTGAACTGGGCAGGACGGTGCTGGACACCCCTTACCGTATCGCGGTACTCCTGGGGCTGGTCTTGGTCTCGGCGATCGCCCTGTGGCGGCGACTGCCGCCCTGGCAAGGGCTGGTATTCGTGGGTGTGATACAGATGATCGTCGTCTCCGGGATACTGGTGCCTCGGGTGATGGAGGTCCTGCAGGGGCCGGTAAAGGAAGCGGCCCTGCTGGCCCGAGCGCTGGATCTGCCCACCGTGGCTTACCGCACCAACATGCCCAGCTTCAGCCTCTACCGACAGGCAATCACACCCGCTCGCGCCCCCAGATCCGGGGACCTGGTATTCCTGCGGGTGGACAAGCTGGGCAGGCTCACCCAACAGCATCCCGATTTGGAGCAGGACGTGGTTTTTCGGCGTGGCGCGGTCGCCCTGCTCAAGGTAACGGCGCGGTGGCCCGATGGCTGAGGGTCTTCTCGTCTTCCTCAAGCGCAACCTGCGTGAGGACTTGGCGGTGGGTCTGCGACGCACCCCGGCAACCCCTCTCGACGGCGGTCTGTGGCTGGCCCGTTGGGCGACCATCGGTCTGTTCGTCGGCCTGATCCTCTTTCTGGCTTGCAGCTATCACGGCGGCTTTTCCCGGTTCAATACCCTGGCGACCGAGCTCCCCGAACCGCTGTGGCAACGGCTCACGGTGCTCGGCGACGAGCGCGTCGCCTTTGCCCTGACCTTATTCTTCACACGCCGCTGTCCGCGCGTCTTCTGGACCCTGGTCTGCGCCGCGTTCTTCGCCATCGCCTTTACCCATTCCCTCAAGCCCCTGTTTTCCGCCCTGCGCCCACCGGCAGTGTTGGAAGCAGGGACCTTTAACCTCATCGGCCCTAGTCTCCGCGAGAACAGTTTCCCCTCCGGGCACACGGTGACGGCAGCGACCTTCTTCGGTGTTTGGGTCTACTCCGTCCGCGCCCCTTGGCTGCGGGCGCTCCTGGTCCTGCTGGCCGTTGCCGCTGGCCTCAGTCGGGTAGCAGTCGGCGTGCATTGGCCGGTGGATGTGGCGATGGGACTGGCAGGCGGGGCAATAGTCGCCCGGCTGGGGGTATCTCTGGCGGCGCGGAGTGAACGGCTCGGATCGGAGCCCATCGTTCACCTGGCACTGGTGACCCTGGCCGCCGGAATGGCCGTTTCGCTGCTTCTATGGGACGGCGGCTATCCGGAGGCCGCGGTTATGCAACAGCTGCTCGCCGTCGCCGCCCTGGGTTTTGCGGCCTATGTCTATCTGATCGGCCCGATACTGCGCTGGTCGGCGTTGAAAAAGGGTGCCGGTTGACCACGCGCCTTCTATGTTGTGGCCGAAGCCATACTCGATGCGCGGACACGCCGAAGGGGTTGAGTACTAGTCCCCATTTCACCTTATTTTTCGCTCTCAGAGCCTCCCAAACGCGGCAAGGCAAGGCACGGCGCGCAGGGAATAGCTCACGCTCTTGCCAAGCGCTGTAACATAGCCTTGGCGCGTTTGGGGGGCTCCCTGCGGGCGCGACGGGAGGCGGCCAGCTGCGGTGTTGCGCGAGCTTGAAAGAGGACGGGCTATTCCGGCGCTCGCGCGCCTCGCAGCTGGCCGCCTCTCCCGCGCTGAGAACCAAAAATAAGGTGAAATGGGGTACTAGGATCCGGTGGTGGTTGATACATAAGTGGAATATTAGCCAACAGACGGCAACAATTCGGTATTATAGCGGTGCAGATCGAAGCGGGCGATTATGGCCGGGCCGAGAGGCTGCTGGACCGGGCCGAAGCGCGGGAGTTGACCGGTATCCAGGCGGCACAGGCAGCGGTCGAGCGGCGCCGGCTCTCTGCGGCGGCGGTCCGGCCGGGCAGGCCGAGCTCTTGCTGATCCAGCTGCGCTACCGGGAAGCCGCCGAACGGTTCGCCGCCGCTGCCGAGCTGGTCCCCGACTCCAGGCCGGAACAGCGGTTGACCTATCGGGGGCGACGTGCCCGTGCACTCTACCGCCAAGGCGACGAGAAGGGAGACAATGCGGCCTTAAAGGAGGCGATCCGGGCCTACTGGGATCTGCTCGGAGCATACCCCCGCGTGCAGGTGCCCCTGGATTGGGCCATGACCCAAAACAACCTGGGCAATGCCCTTTGGCGCCTCGGCGAACGCGAAGCGGGCACAGCGCGATTGGAGGTGGCCCGTCGCCACATTGAGGATGCTTGGCGCCTGTACCAGGACGCCGGAATGGAGCAGTACGACGAATATTTCTGGCAGCGTCTAGCGGCGATCGACCGGCTGATTGCAAAGCGGCAGTGAGGTCCCGGCCCATACGGGACCTGACAGCTAGGTAAGAGGCTGTATAAAAACCAGGAACGGATTCGTAGGATACAGAGAGTCTGCGGGCTCGGTGACAGCCGCTAATCGGACAGGATTAACGGGATGTTTTGTTGTGGAACCCGTAAGGCGGGATGCTACGATCCTATTATCCACGAAAGACCCGAAAAGACCCGAAATTGTCATTCCGACGCGAGGTAAGGATCTGTTCGTGTTCGTTCGTGTTTTTCGTGGATCTTGGTAAGTCAAATCCTCCGGACAACGCCAAATCATTCAGGATTGCTTCCCAATCAGGCGCGATCTGCCCTGGTCAGTGCGCCGAATCCTAAGGCGTCTAGGTAGAGATCCGTAGCGCGGTGGATCGCGAGACGATCCAGGGCCTCTGCCAAGTGGGCCTGGGTCGGTGGGTTGCTCAGGGTGCGGCGGATGGCGGCGGCCATGGCCTGGACATCGCCGATCGGGACCAGCTCGCCGTAACGTCCCCCGTCCAGCAGCTCGCGCGGTCCGCTGGGACAGTCCGTGGTCACGGCCGGCGTGCCCAAGGCGGTCGCTTCCAGCAGGGCGTTGGGGAAACCCTCGAACCGGGAGGACAGCAGAAAGAGGTCGGCCCGGGCGACGCATGAGAAGGGATTCTCGGAGCGTCCAGGCAGGTCGCAACGTGTCGCGACCCCCAGCTTCTCGGTCAGGGACTCCAGCCGCGATCTCCGTTTGCCTTCGCCATAGATGAGGAGGCGATGATCCCGCGGCAACAGCACCAGGGCCCGCAACATGGTATCCTGATCCTTGGCCTTAACCAGGCGTCCTACACTAATCAGCAGCGGTCCGGAATGGTCCCGGCACCAGGGGTGATCGGGTTCCTGTTCGGCCAGGGTCCGAATCCGCGCCAGATCCAGATCGGTATAAATCCGACGAATCGCCGGTGCGGCGGGTCCGAGCAGCTGGCGTAGGCCGCCGCAGGCCCCGTCGGATACACCGATTACCAGATCCGCCCGCCGCAGGGTCGCGATCAGCTCGCGGCGCTTGCGCCGGCGGGACAGTGGGTTCGACTGGCGCAGCTTGGCAGGGATAGTGGTCCCGACGCGAATCACAACCCGTGGCCCCGGCTCCATGGTTGCGACCGCATCCAGGACCAGCCGATTGGCCCGGTCGCGATGTGAGAGCACGGTATGGGGCCGCAGGCGGGTCAGGAAGGCCCGCATGCGGTCCGGTGCCCGCCGACCGCGCCCGATGCGCACCACGTGGGCCTGCACGGAAGGCGCGACCAGTGCCAGATCGGGATGGTCCTCGCTCTCCAGCTGGAGGTGTACCTCGACCCCGGCCCGTGCGAGGTCGTTGATCAGGTTCAACATGTCCCGATTGATTCCGCCCGGACCGGGACGAAAACCCGTCACCAGCAAACGGGGCCGCGTGATACCGGACGTTGCTCCTTCGTAGCGGGCCTTTGCGTACCGGTTTGGGGGTAAATCCGGTGGGTGCTCTGAGGCCGGTCCGTCCGGAGCAGTACTCGGAAATGCAGGACTCGTCACGACACTCGGGTGCCCGATGGGAAAAATACCGGCAAATGGTTGCATACTATGCCTCAAGTATCCAGACTAGGGCAGTTCTCAATCAACAACCTGAATCCGTGAGGCCAACTCCAGGGTTGAACTTAACTCGGTATTTACAAGATAAAGATCGGAGAAGAATCAACCACTATGGGCTGAAAGTCCATAGTCTGGAGGACTAAAGTCCTCATCCGTGGACAAGCCACGGACTGAAAGTGAAGGGACTTAACGTCCATAGTTTCAACTATGATGCGCTTCGCGCACTAAAGTTATTGAAGCAA
>Ga0209679_1000465_pt1 | contig 14949 bp, 9 predicted proteins | sample WorMetHEROISLAND_4_FD_187408 | JGI IMG/M metagenome (GOLD analysis project Ga0209679, IMG submission 187408) | Marine gutless worms symbiont microbial communities from Max Planck institute for Marine Microbiology, Germany - Olavius sp. 2 HERON... ...
CGACGCTTGCGAAAAGTTTGCACGGTTTACGTAAGAGCAGTGGGGTTGTAAGCTGTAGCTAGGTTGCCTATCGATAGCGTGCCTATGGTGTCCTATTACGTCCTATGTAGTAATTGTGTCTGTAAAATGCGTCGCTTTGGAGATACTCGCCTTTTAAAACTACCGTGACCTTGAAACCCAGCTCAGGGGTCACTCAAGGTCATCGAAAGTGACACCATTCGATAGCTTGCATATGGTTTCCTATTACCGTCCCATAGTAACTTTGTGTCTCAAATGCACCGTTTTCGAGATATGACGCCATATTGGTCGAAAATCGCCGAAAAAACCCAACCCACCCTCATTTGGCACATTCCTTAGGGGTGACCCCTTGCGAATTTTTCGATGAATCATACCTCGCCAGAAACTAGAGTGATGGGGCTATGAGATGGTGTACATTTCACGATCCTGCTTTCGCTCTGCTGGGCACAATACCGGCGTGTGACAGACAGACAGACGGACAGACAGACAGACACGTCGCTGTCACAAAGACCCGCTCTAGCATAGCGTCGCGCGGGTAAAAATGTGATGACAGTGAAAATTAACAACACGGGTTGACCAACCGTGATACTGATGGTGAGTGGATCGACGGTGACCAATGTGTGCTTGTCGAACGGCGAATACGACGTGTGTTTAAGATATTCAGGTTGTAAAACGTAGCCGCAATGACCATTGCACAAGAACCAGCCCTGATTCAGCTGCATCGGTCGATCTACAGCATCGGCAAATGCAGACTATGGCTACCACTACTACTAATTTGATTTAAATTTTCTAGAGTTACTCCAGGGCAGCTCTCATCATCATCATCATCATGACGCATAGCGTTCAGCCGTAGCATCTTGCCGTTGTGATTTGTCGCCAAAACGACCTATCTAGGGCACCTCTGGTTCCCAAAAAAGTGCATCTGAGTACTACAAGGTTTCAAAGTATTTACAGATTTATCAGTACACTCAATTAACACTCTGGTCGTTGTTGTTATCAGTACTCTAAAAATCCCTAAGGCTTTCTTAATACGCAGCAAAGCACAACGAAACTTTGCATACACATCTAGCACAGATCTACTGGCTCAATTTTTAAATTAATTTGTAATTAATGAGTAATTATCAAAGTTCGTTTTTCATGTTATCAATTTAAAACTTGACAATGAACCTTCACTAACACCACAGTGGGCTGCTGCAGCCAATGAGGTTGCAGCTCGATGCCCGGTGCTGCCTGCAGCATGCTGTGTGGTTGAGCCAATTGACGGAGCGTAGTTATGAATGTTTATGCACAGGCGGGGCTAACATTTAGGACACGGGTAGTAAGTAAGCAAGCGGGCACCTTCTGGGCCGATAGTACCTTTCATACTTGTTAGTTAAACTGAAACTTTTATACGCATTTACCACACCAGCAATAACAGGTACGAAAGGTACTATGGACCCGGAAAGGAATGCGTGCAGCAGTTGTAACAGCTGACCATTGTACACATGCTGAGCTGACTAGCGGGCATGCTCTGGCTAGCTGTTACAGCTGTTGTGCACTCCCGTGGTCTATGCTAATTAACTAGCTAATTACTCACTAATGAGAAATAAGTGAAAAATCTGAGATAGTAGATCTGTTGGCAATGTCAGTACGAATGTGTATGCAAAGTTTTGTTGCGCTGCGTATTAAGAAAGCCTTAGGGATTTTTAGAGAACTGATTCCAAGAACAAGAAGAAGAGTAGCATTTTGAGACCCGCCTTCCGAGTCCAACAATAAAACAGCGAATGACACAAACACAGTACTCAGACCAAATAGTAAACAGTGTTAGTAAATATAAACTAGCTGAATGCTGACTGGCTGAAGCACTGTGTTGGGATCACCCCTTGTGACAATGGAACTAAGATGGAATATCCAAACAAAACCAGGTTAAATGGTGTTAACGAGGACACAAAAACAGGATGCAGAGGTTCAAAAAGAAAAATGAAAACGGCAACTGGCTAACCAGAGTTCACCATAAAAATGGTAATTAAAACGGTATCTGTGTTATCATACTTTCAAAGTGCTTTACAGACCCGGTGTCTGATAGTTCATTGCCACCATATGACAGCCGCAGTTCCATATCGTCAGTGGATCAAAGTTTGAGGAATCGATCCGCTGGCCTTTAGGGTAGACACGCGTTACACAAATTCGATTGAGACTCAGAAGCATTGAAGCACGCTGTGCCGTTGCCAACTTGACAATCCTCGTCTCGGCCAATGAGAGCATATCATAATAGTTAAGTGTCGACTCGAATGCCATAAAGTTCGCACGGTTCTGAAAGACTGAAACAGTAAAACCACTTCTAACAAAACAGTTACCTACTAATGTAAAGTATCTATTGTCACAATCTTCAGTAAAAAGTTATAGCAACTGGTCGAGATCAACGGAGATCTTTAGAGACTACTGCCATCATAATCAAAGCGACAAACATTTACACGGCGTGCAGGGCAACGTACATACTTCAAGATCACGGTACAATTTACAAGAGTCTCAAAACAACAAAAAATATTGATTAAAAGATTACAGTAGTATTTGTTCTCTTACAGACTGGATGCCCTTTATGATGTTCACCAACAGTTCTGAATCACTTAAGCAAAATTTTGCATAGGTAAAAAATTTCAATAACATAACAACATTCATAAGAAAAAGGACAGTTTACCTTTCTCAGTATCGTAAGACACTGGCCGGCAGTACACAATTAGATCGGACAGCTCTTTCGCTATCCGCAAAGTTCGTTCAATCTGATGCGTTTTTATGACCTTGTTGCCAACAAAAATAACACAGCAACATTTAAGTGTAGTACTACTATCTTTAAATTTTGTTTAACCGGCCGTTTTTTCAGGGCTATTCCAGGTTAGGCCGGGTGTGAACTTCGGGGATTTTTTGGAGCAGAGGTGGGACTAATTGGCAAATTTTCCAATTAATTAGAATTGGAACTACTACGTAGAAATTGCTAATTAATTAGAATTAGAATTAGAAATTTTAAATACCTAATTAACTAGAATTAGATCCAAAAAATGCCAAATTCGCATGACAAAAGCTTTATGAGAATAAAGATTAGTAAGTAAGTGCAAAATTAATCCTTGGAAAAATGCACATTCAACAATGTGGGCGGCTCAGTGGTGTAGTGGTTAGGGCGTCGGACTTGTGATCGAGAGATCGTGAGTTCGACTCCAGGCAGATGCATTACCGAGTAGCCTAGGTCAACTCAGCCTTCCATCCCTCCGGGGTAGGTAAATCGAGTACCAGCTTACTGGCTGGGGTTAAGGCGGGGCGTGTTCACTTGTGTCGGGTGGCAAGTAACACTGTGTGATCCAATATGGCAAGTGACGTCTCGTAGCTCTGAGACGGGTTTCCCATGAAGTGCTATATACAGCTTTAATGTACAAGTGACACTAACCATTGTCTTTCTGATGGATAAAGTAATTATTCTACCAAATAAAATCAACAATTAGTATTGGCAAATTTGCTAATTAATTAGAATTAGAATTGGCAGATCTTCTAATTAATTAGCAATCTAATTAACTGGCTTCAACTAATTACCCACCACTGTTTTGGAGCACATCTTTTTTGCAGGACAGATGCCCTCCCTGTTGCTCAACCAATAGCAGCAAAGCACTAAAGGGTCAACATTTGTGCATACTAACCCTCGTGCAAATCTCACAATCGGCCAGCGCGCTTTCCCCTGTTCATCCCGTCATCTGGAACGATATCCCACTACCGTTAGAGACACCCCGTCCATCAGTTCATTCAAGCGTCGCCTAAAATCATTTTTCTTTCTCTCCTCTGTCTCCTAACCTCCCCCACCTAGCGACTACCCGGGCCTCTGAATTGAGCTACGCTTGACTAAGTTGCACGTTATAAGTTTACGTACGTATGTATGTATTGTATACTCTTAAACTAACATAACAAACATGAGGCTACATAAATCATTTATGTTATAAAACGGAACAATAGCGGACTTTTGTAACTGTTAGAGCAGGACTTTTTACCAACAAACAGCGTCAAAGCACCATCTATATAAACAAATAACCGAAAACATACGGCTCTTTCAGCATTACAACTGCATTCGCGTATGCACTGAATCCACTGAAGCATATCTTCCTCCGACGATGCCGCGATCTCTCGTGCCGTTGGCTGTGTCGGCGAAATAATACGGAACACGTACGGTTTATCACCACGGCCTCCGGGCAACCGATCTACAACAGCAGAATACACATTACAAGATATTTTAACAACACAAACCAGCGTGCAATTTGACAAGACCAGTTTTCACAATCACAACTTTTTACGGATTCACTAATCATTTCCGTCAAATTCTTCAGTTTCATTTTCCACCATTTAATAGTAATAATAAAAAGTATTCTCATATTACCTCCGCCCAAGGTAGGAGGTTATACTTTAAGAGTCTGTCTGTTCATCTATCTGTATACTAGACTACTCAAAAAGATATGAACGGATTTTGATGAAATTTTTGGAGGGGTGGGATGTGGCCCCAGGACCAAGTGATCACATTTTGGTGGCCATCAAAAACACCATCAGATCCGCTGTGACACTTGTGTTACAGCGACTGAGGCCCTGAAGTTGGTGGAGGACAGATCGTTTTGGCGGACGATTGCAACGGCGGGAGGCTTTGGCTAAATGCTTCGCGTTACGATGATGATGATGATCCAAAACACTATCTGGATCTGGGAATTTTTTAAATGATATACAGAGCAGATTGTATTACGTCAATTAGTCATTTTTATCACCAGGTGGCAGCATTAGTCTCTTGTGGAGGTTTGTGCTGCCGTAGTACTTGTTATTATTATTATTATTAGCAAATGTAAAAATTATTATCCTGGACTCGCAGATTAAGCACGGTACTTCACCACACAAATGTTGTAGTACGTGTCTATGTGTACTGACCTACGGTGACACCAGTGAGGTCAATGGTTCCCTTCTGTAAGCTGCCGAGTGGTGACGCATCATCATCCTCAGCTGCTGTTACCTCTTCCACGTAGTTGGCTGGGAACCACAGCTGGACTCGGCCGCTGTAATTTCCTCGCCACCTTCCGCAACAAGATCACAGTGCCACTCTATCAGCTAACCAGGGGCAGCATCTGTATACATTCAAAGTATTCATTGAATACCCTCTAAATCTCGCCTCTGGCTGTATTTCAATGTTTTCCATAAATCTGACCACTGACAAGAAAATTATGACGCAATTTTGCTACTTTTTTTTCTGCAGAAATCGCCACTTTTTGGGCTGTAAATGTATAAGTATTCAAAACTCAACTTAAATACTTTTGTGCTCAGCTGCTGCACAGCAGCACGTTGGAGCACACTCAGCTGACAGTAACTAATATCATCCAAAACTAGTCAAATAGCTATAATTTCCAGCCAAAACGTGCTCACTGAGCCAACTTAAGTATGTGAAAATGCTCTACTCTGACTGCAGCCTTGGATCAATTTGACGTGCACAGTTGAACCGTCATTTAAACATAATGGGACTGGTGCAACCAGCGTGGTGCGGCAATAGAGAGTGCTTCACACTTTCTTTGCCAGCGTGATAGAGTTATCACATTACGGCGAAAATACGGGGAAAATCATATTTACACCCGGCAGATATTAAACAAGCAATGGTCAGGGATCTGGAGAGATTTATAAAACTAGAAAAAGTTGCACTCGACGGTAGCGTCGAGTGCTGTGCGCCTCCGCCGCGATGGTGTGACCTTGAACTTTGACCTTTTGACCCAAAAACGTAATCAGGTCATCTGTGTCCCAAGATGCACCCCAGTGACAAAAGTTTGGCAAAAATCCGTCAACAGATACTGGAGATATTGCGGAAACATAAAACTACCATGTGAATCACGGACGGACGCACGGACGCACGGACGGACAGCGGCACGGACGAACGACCCGAAAACATATAGCCTCCGCCAGCACCTACCGGCGACGGAGGCTTAAAAAATCTCACAGATTCATGCAGAAGCCGTAATAACACCCGGTTGTAACCGGGGAACTTCAGGGGATGGCTAATGGGCCCAATCAGTGGTCTAAGCCTACGGGGTAGTTATATCTGCCCTGCCCCACACTGGAATGGCATGGAATGGAATGGAATGGATCAATTTGGCTTAATGATTTTGTGGCCCGGCCCATTTCACTTAGTTGACTGGCCTGGCCCGCGGGCTGCCCGGGCCCTGCACACGCCTGAATGTTACAACCAATATGATAATGCAATATCTAGTGATATCTCTACAAAACTGAACCTCACCATCCCCCGTCTTGTTTCTGTACGTCTGTAATGCAGGCATTTTTCGGAAAAGACAGCTCATCGGAACGCTGTGCCCGATAATCGTACAGAGCACGGACGCGAAGCTAAATAGCACAACAAAAACAATTTAAGGTAGCAAACATCCTTAAAAACAGAAAAGCATTGCAAAAGCAAGTTCAAAATGTCACCCTATAGGTAATTATTTCATAAAAATTCTCGTAACTGTCTGGACCAAGTCTTGGTACAGTCTTTCATCAGTCATGCTTGCAACACCAACTTCAATTCAATAGCTCATGTTGCCCATTTGGCCTATTGGTAATAAGAATCCATTATCACCAATTATAGCTTGCAATTTCATGACAAATCAAAAGGCTAACCTTTGAGCTGAAGTCGTTAGGATTCGTATACAGTTCACCGGTGTACAATGCTTCGGCATCAGGCACCTGCCATCACAGTCAATCAGTCAACCAACCAATCAATCAATCAATCAATCAAATCTAGTATTTGTAAAGCGCCGCTTAAACAAAGTTCTCAGAGGCGCCTCTTATGAGTAGGCTTGCACAAAAAGTCAAGTCTTATGTTCGCGACTAACATTACTGTTCTTGAGATGAGGTGGCAACACGTTCCAAATCTGGGCTGCCGGGATGCGGAAACTGCGCGGACCATAACGGGCGGTCCGAGTACGTGGTACAATCATGTCATCGTTGTCAGCAGAGCGAAGCCAACATGTGTTGATAACATGTCTATCATCTGTTTATGGCGGCAGTAGTTCTATTATCAGATATTAACCTTCTGACACTGCTTTTAAGCAAGAGCAATGGCATCAAAGGACTCCCTTTACAATTTACAGGTTAAGGTAATAAGATGGGTATTACGTCTCCTCTAACAATCTGCACTTTGGGGACATGCGTAAAACCGGGAACAGATGATAGACTAGATGATACTTTGATGCCCAAGCATCCATGTGGATGCTCTGCGTGCCGCAATAACTCACTCAAATAACTGACCTTGTAGAGACCTTGACCTTGACCCATGACCTTCAAAATGTAATCATTTCACCTAACCGTGGCATAGAATATTTGCATAAAATTTGGTCAAAATCCTTCAACCCACTCCAGAGTTATCGTGCTAACAGGACAAACACACGGACACACTCACGGAGGGACAACCCAAAAACATAATGGCTCCGCGCCACACCTATCAGTGACGGAGGCATAAAAATAGACCAATTAAAGTGAGTGAGTGAGTAGAGTTTAACACCCCACCAGACACACAACGGGTCATTTCGGAGGCGGTCTTCACAGCCAATCACTTGACTGATACTGACAAACAGAGCAGTACAGGAAAATAAACATACAGAAACTAAATACAAATACACTACAGGAAAATAAACATGCAAAAACTAAATACAAATCAGACAGAGCAAACAACCTAAAAAAAACAGCAAAACAAAACTACCCTGGTTCAGTCGCCTCTTACGACACTCGGCTAGGAAACGAGGTGGGCTTATTCTACAACGATAACACACATGGGCCCCGAAACCCACACGTGGCAGACCAGTTAAAGAATAACAGACAATGATGTAAAGCAAACTACAAAACTTCATTTACAAACCACGGTTCCGAGCTTCTCCAGTAACTGGCTGCTGACGGGATAGCGGAGTTTCATCCTGCGATAAAGTGAATGCTTCTCATAGTAACCGACCAGCTCTACGAGACTCTCAAATGACGCGGTGCCAATTGTATATAGACGACCCTCCTGCTTGATCCGGCAATGCTTCACTTTACCTTCAGCTCTTAGAACGACAAACCAATCAGAGAATTACGTTTCTGTTCTGGCATCATATAACATCAGAAAAGTTGGTAAAGATGTTAAAAGAAAATAAGGCGTACCAAATTTCAGTTTTCAAAAACCAGCCGGAGACAGATTCGGTGAGATTCATATCATCAAATCTGGTTGAGCTGGGACGGATTTGGGAGAAAACTAACTGCATTTATCAGCGACTTTCTGTAATCAAAGTCACACAACGGAACACTAACTTAAATGTACACTAAAAAGGATGAAGTGAACACGGCTCGGTGGTGTAGTGGTTAGGGCGTCGGACTTGAGATAGAAACTCCCGGCTGGTGCATTGCCGGGTAGCCTAGGTCAACTCAGCCTTCCATCCCTCCAGGGTAGGTAAATTGAGTACCAGCTTACTGGCTGGGGTTAACACGGGGCGCGTTCACTTGTGTCAGGTGGCAGGTAACACTGTGTGATCCTGTGTGGCAGGTGACGCCCGTAGCTCTGTGACGGAACTCATCTCATGAAGAGCTACACACTCCTTCAACCTTTTAATACTGTCATCATGTAATGTTCTCAGTTTTCAGCCCTGTCACCTGTCACGATGGTGCGCCAAACTGTCAAATCACTCAAATGATGACGACACTAGACTTAGTTTTGTTACTTTCAGCTGTAAATAGTTGACGAGTACTGCAGCGGTAATGAGAAATATGCCGCATCCGACCAAGTACAGAAATCCGGCCTAAAATTCAGGCAGAGCCTGATTTGGGTGGATTTGTAAGAAATAGCCAGATGCTGGATCTGCCAGAGCCGTGAAAAAATTCAGCACATCACAAAAAGAAAATCAGAAGACAAAAATAATGGAAAAAAGAGCGTCATGACTTGCAAAGTGGCAGAAGACCAAAAGAATAACGTCAAAAACAAGCACAATTTAAGTTGTCTATTATCAAATTTTGCAAAAAATTCACGTTAACACTGAACGAAACTGTGCAAAAAATTTATAAATAAACATGCAGACTTACGGTTTTGTTACAAGGAAAAACTGCGGGCACATAACAACGACATACATGTCATACAAATCAAGCCAACAAAAAAATAAATTTGATGAAATATTGATCTCGGTGAAATGCACAGTGAATTGTGATATTGATGACACTACAAACGACACATAGCCAACTCATCAGTTTAACCTTCTCAGTACCTGAACGTAATGGCAAACTGCGAAGGATCGGTGTCATGCTCGTTGGGCCGTCGAGTTCGCACCAGGAATGCTCCATCTTTCGGGATTCTGCACAAGATGTCCTCGGCTTCATCACGACTCAGCTTGTCATAGAACCACCTACCAAATGACAATATACATATCAACATTCTGAAATAAAGGCAAAGATGAGCCACATACCGTAACTGTATATCTGCACTAACATCACAGACTATATACACCGTGGGCCATAAAAAACGTGCCACTCAATTCTCAAGAGATCACTCCAGGAAACGCCCAAAACTGGCCAGTGAAACAATAAACAAATTTCATAGTAGCAGCAGTAGCCGACGGTTGCTCAAAGGGTGTCAAAAAACTTTCGAGACAGTACTATGTACAGGCAAAGACGGCCTGCCTGACAGCAAAGCAATGGAGTCAAAAGCAGCTATCAACACAAGTCGATCATGGAAAACAATGCACTTACTCTTTGCCACGATGTGATTCTGGCTGTGGAACAGGTTCAGTAAGGACCTGTTCAAACTCATGACTCTTCAGAGGATGCTGCCGGTAGAACGTGATCAGGCCATATAGACTGTCAAACAGTTTGTTCTCGATCAAGTAGTACTTCACCTGTCCTCGATCGGCACGAGACTTGATTCGACAATGGCTGACAACTCCCTGACGCCTGAACGCATTCACACCGTTGCATTTCGCTGCACATCTTCATTCAGACTTAAAATTTAAGCTAATATGGAGGACAGTTAGTATAATCTATACTGACATTGGTTTGCTTACATGTAGGTCAGGCCGGTACAACAAGAGGTTGGGTGTGGTTCATTTGACGTGCGGGAATACTGCGTCATGCCTGGAGTGTTGTGGGTTGCTCTAGATGGCAAACATAGAGACATACAAGGACATAAGGGGCAGAGACACGTTGTTCTCGAGGTTCTGGCTCTGGGCTTTAGAAGCTGCTGTGCTGAGTGTTTGACGTCATCCTAGGTTTAGGCTTAGAAACTACTGCACAGTATATTGTTCTATGCAGTCAGTATAGAGCTAACACGTGGACTCGTTTCTGAATGTCGCTGTTACTATCGCTGTCATAGTGTCAAATACAAAGCGAGTTGCCTACGTGAGCGAACGGTCTTCCTTCCAAATATATAGGGACACAAGAAATTCGTTTTGGACGAAAAACGGACGAAATCGCGAAATTTAGCATTTTGGACGAAAAACGAAATTAACAACTTTGGACGAAAAATGGCCAGCTAATCGGCATGATCGCCGAAAAAGTTGTCAAATTCTTTCACATTGGCATTACCATAATGCTTTTACAGTTGGGTTGAAAGAACAGCTAGATGCATAGAATTATGGGGATGCGAATGGATTAATTTTCGTTCACAAAACAAGCGAATACATCGAACTGCTGGGACCACATCGTGACGTCAATCATTCAGGGGATTCAGGGCGTGCCAGTATTGAATCGGTCCATAAAGTCTGGACCATAAAATAATTATTAATTATGAACCTGCAGTCTAACTTTTCAATGCAACAAGTCTACCGTAATATAAAGAACTGCTGCATTTCTTTATAAAGACCTCGAAATCAGTACATATTTGTCCGTTTGCAAATTAAATACCTTTCAATAGCTGGACTAAATTTGGACAAAATTTTGGACAAAATTGGTGATTTTCGACGGACGAAAAATGACATTTTGGACAACGTTTCTTGTGTCCCTACAAATATATCAATGCATGATTCTGAAGTAAGTAACAACACTGCGCGGTAAGGAACGCTGGACAGTATCTACGACTGTGCAATCTTTACTCTAAAGTTGATCTGATTTCCAACATGACATTCTGTAGAACAGTGAAATGTGGATGTGACGAGAACATTTTCGTGAACTCAACTTTACACGGGTCAAGTTGATCCGATTTCCAACACGATATTCTGTAGAGTTAAAACATGTTTTAATGTTTTAATTTTTTATGACTTCTTCCATTGTTTGGCATGTGCATTTGACATGTGTTTATTTAACTGGTTACTCACTTACTTACTTAAGCAAAATATGAAGATGAACACTGAGGGAACTAGATAAAGGGGGCGTCCGAGGAAGACCTGGTGGGATCGTGTCAATGAAGATATGAAAAGTTCTGGCCCTTCTTGAGAGGATGAGAAGGTTAGGTTAGAAACCCATGGAGAATGAGAAAGAGAATCATGCAGCAAACAGCTAACCCAGGTTTACCTGAAAATGGCCGTTAAGAAGATGGCTGCATATGTCTACATTATCTGTAATGCTTGTGAGTCATGTCTCTCCTATCAAATACTAGGATATGTGGTATCAGTGATACCACAGTGACAGAGATGTTGCATCATAGTCTGCCAACAATGTGATGGACAGCTAATGCTCAGGGTTAGATTTATAAAATTTTAAACAAGTGGGAACTGTTAAAGTCTATCGGTCCCCCTTACTTAGTCGACGGACCCGTTTCTGCAGTGTGGCCCCACAAAACAATAAACAGTTATACATTCTGTGTTGGCTGGGTGCATATAACAGCCAAGTAAACAACAAAATGGACTGTTGCAGTGTTCAAGCCATATGGCCAAGAAGAATGCATTTTGGGGTGAAATACTAGTTTTTTTGGACGTAGAAATCCTGACGGGCTGGATTTTGAGGGCCGAGATACATGCGTTTTTCCTGGGACAAACCACCTTCAGAGCCCAGAATACCAAAGTACAGAGATGCCAAGCTTAACACAGCATTCCCTATCTTCCCACCAACTTTAACCCCCAATAATACCTTGTGTTTAAAAGTTTCAACGTGTCAGTGTCCCTTTTTACACATTACTAGGGAAGTTTTCAGAGAGTTAATTGCACTAATTAACTGTGCCCCTGTGTGTAAATCTGGTAAAAACTGTCATACCAGAATGACAGACTGTAGTCACCAACAAACGTATAGCTCTCGCGGACCAGGAACGTTCCATCTCCGAGGAACGAATATTCATGAAGTAGCTTCTCGGCTATTTCTCGGCTGCCAACTCGTTTGCCGTGAAACCACTTCTCACTGAAGTGCATCTCTTGACTGGGCAAGTTCTCCTACAAATGTCAGGCATATGGTATATTAGGTATATGATCTCATTCAGCCAGCACAACAGCAGACAGCAAAAAATGAACACATTTGCATGGCATGCCACAGATTGCGAAGTAATCCAGAAGATGCATGAAATCTTCACATATAATGTATGACATAATGATGACATTTTGTGCAATGTGAGAGTATCAGAGTCATGACATACTCAAATTTCGATGTATTTGAATTAATCTCGTCAGTATCAATTCTGAGTGTAAAATCTGCAGTACTCAGCAAAGTATTAGATTCATTGTACAGAAAATTCTCAATGGTACTACTGGTGAAAACAGCAGCTCACTTTCCTATAGTACTGTATCTGTCACACAATTTCACAAATTTATATGCAGTCAGTAAAATACCAGCAATGCTACGTTACCACGCACATGATATGGTTGGGTTTACCTCCGCAGACGATCGTAATCGCTTGGAAACGTTTTTGCACAGATAGGCAAAACTGGGCTGTCGTGCTAATAGCTCAGCAACTTTTGCCAGTATCTGCGCTGATGCTGACTATCAACTGTTTACTAGACTATCCAGGAACAGGCAGCACCTGCTACATCCACTCCTTCCTCCTGAGCGTGAACAGCATTACAGTCTTCGCGACCGAAGTCATAACTACCAACTTCCTGACGGAACCTCTACTCTTAATGACAATAACTTCATAATAAGGATGCTGTATAACTACTGACTAGTTACTAACTTTTGACTGTCATTCTGCACTCAACAGCATTTTGACTGTTGCTTATTAAAATATAATGGATGAATGAATGGCGATAAAGATGACAATACTGAATTTAAATAACGAAGAAACAAAGGTTCGATGTAAATGCAATAAAGATATTTTAATAAATGCCAAAGCGATTTGGCAATAGGCAGCATCGCTGATAAATGGGGGTTCCAACCCCAAATCTCCCCTTTCCGGGGGGTGACTCGGGTCTAATACAATATAAATATTGTTACTCGGTGACTCGGGTCTAATACAATGTTACTTGGAACCACGCCAGTGTCTTCCAATATATGATCTCATTCTGTCCAAAGGATGACGACCACACGTGGGACATCTGTTGTAATAGGTGGAATCGCTGATCCTTTCAGCAAAGCTGCCTTAAAAGTAACCAGAGCGACAGTAAGTAACTGATTTCATCGAGACCTCCATGTTAGCATTGGTCACGTTGTCCTCTTCCTCTTTCTCATCAACATCCTCGTCTTCATCAACAGCGTCGTTCTGAGAAAGCAAGCTGGTTTCGTCAGTGTAGTGCAGCTTGGTTGCACTCAGCAGGAAAAAGTGCGCATTCCACTGCTACAGAAACAACACAAGCAATAACAGTCACAGCATTTCACCCACTATCTGTAGCAGGACAACATGACACATAAAGTGAGAAAACGTAATGATTTTAAGCCTTAAAGATTACATATAAAGATTCACTCTCGCTCTCTCAGCTTTTGCTTATTTTTTTGCGGTCATCTTAAGTTAGGAGGAGAACAGTTCCGTTCTAATAATCCTCTTAGGCTTTCGGCGGACTCATCCATTATCTGTAGCAGGATAACATGACACACAAAGTGACAAAACGTAATGATTACTAAGCCTTAAAGACAACATATAAATACTCACTCTCGCTCTCTTATCTTTTGTGTAGCCAGCTTATTCTTCGCAGTCATCTCAAGTTAGAATAATACAGTTCTGTTCCAATAATCCTCTTACACTTTTGGCAGACTCATCCTAACTTGAGATTACCACGAAAAATACGCTCACTAAACAAAAGCCGAGAAACGTTAAGGCTTAATAATCATTTCGTAAGAGGATTATTAGAACACAGACTTTTTACCAGCCGTGATACAAACTCTTGGTTTATTTTATCCATTCGGCTTTCGAAAATAACTACTCGGAAAAACGCGTCCAGAAAAATCTTCAGAAACTTCTGGAGATTTCTTCTCTGTTTCCGTGCTCAGAATGGACCATAATCCGTGCTCACCACAAATACACTCCACGTAATTCTGTCGACAATGCTAGAAGTCGCTCGCTTCAAACGCTAACAGCTAACGGTTTTAGTTTCATAGCAATAAATAACCACAAAGTAGCAAAAACCTGGTCAAACGGATCTTCCAAGAACAAAATGCCATTTTTCACCGATGCAGTGATGTCTGAATCTGACATAATGACTGTAACACAAACACTTCAAACACTTTTCCCTTGTCCTCATACTGTTAGAATAATTAGTCATATTCATCAACAAAACAGAATAATCACTCACAAATAAAACAATCAGACAAAACTTCACTAACATCAGTTAGCTTATCTGAACTCCTGGTCTTCCAAAAGTAAACTTGTCAGAGCAGGGATTTTTTTCAGGCTGGAGGCTCGCCAGTCACCCAACCAACCATGCCTAAACAACGAAGGGTTATCAAGACGCCTTACTGATTTTGTATAACAAGAAAGCCCAGCTGTCGCTGACAAACCCGTGCGACGCTTGCGAAAAGTTTGCATGGTTTACATAAGAGCAGTGGGGTTGTAAGCTGTATAGCTAGGTTGCCTATCGATAGCGTCCCTATGGT
>Ga0209679_1000466_pt1 | contig 14925 bp, 5 predicted proteins | sample WorMetHEROISLAND_4_FD_187408 | JGI IMG/M metagenome (GOLD analysis project Ga0209679, IMG submission 187408) | Marine gutless worms symbiont microbial communities from Max Planck institute for Marine Microbiology, Germany - Olavius sp. 2 HERON... ...
TAAGGTTAGAACTTTGTGGATGAGAGAGTATAGAAACTGGTTATTTGTTCTCATAGTAAAGTAATATCACAGTTCTTGATTGTTTTCATATAGTCTCTTGATCTTGTCACCATGAATGCATCGGAAGATGACAAGATAAAAGCAATGATGGATCAGTCGACAAAGGACTTTGACCAGTCAAAGTATGTTTGTTTGCGTGTATTTTATTTCTCCAGCAGCTTTTGTCTGTGCCATGTCAGCAGTATTTTATGTCAACAGTTCACATGCCTCATCGTAAATGTTGGCCAGCAGTGTGATGAAAGTAATGTACAGACAGCTATTAATGCAATGAATGTCTGCCTTGCATAATGGTAGTGAATTGCAGAATTAAATGCTTACTATATTATTATTATTATGCTACCTTACCACATCTTCTGATTTTTGTTTAGGCAACCAGTTGTTTAGGATTTACATCGGATTAGGCCGGGTTACCCCAAAGTGAACTTTAATAGGGAATTGTTGGACCAGGCCTTTTTCAGGCCCGGCTGGCCTTTATTTTCAGCATCAGAATACTGAAAGGACTCACTGTTAATTCTTATGCTGTACTCAGTTTTTGTTTAACTGGTGCATTTTTTCTGGAATTTCTCTTGGTTAAGCTACTCCAGGTTAGGCCAGTCCCCAAAAGTAGACTGGGAATTGGTGTGGCAGAACTTTTATAGGCTGGATGCCCTTCCTTTTGCCCAACTAACAGCATCAAAGCACTGAAGGATGACAGTGTTCTTGACTGCGGACAGCATGCTGCATAGATGGATCAGGAACACTGATGGTTGTGTTGGCTGCCTTGTTCTCCGGCTTTAAGTCTTGTGAATTTCTGACATGGTCAGAGTGCAGTGGTGACCTGCTATATTGCTGGAGTTAGTGTGGAAAGACCATTGATGAACGTTATTATTACATTTACTTTTTGTTGCAGTAACCTATGGAAAAGTAAGTTTATGACTCTGGAAAAGCCTGGGAAGCTCTGGGAATTTTTAAGCCTCCGCTGCCGGTAGGCGCCGGCGGAGGCTATATGTTTTTGGGTCGTCCGTCCGTGCCGCTGTCCGTGCATCCGTCCGTGATTCACGTGGTAGTTTTATGTTTCCACGATATCTCCAGTATCCATTGACGGATTTTCGCCAAACTTTTGTCACTGGTGCATCTCGAGACAGAGATGAACTGATTAGATTTTGGGGTCAAAAGGTCAAAGTTCAAGGTCACACAATCGCGGCGGAGGTGCACAGCACTCGACGCTACCGTTGAGTGCAACTTTTTCTAGTTTTCTGAGCTTTTCTCCTACTTCATGGCCACCCTGACCAGGTTTACCTAGGAAAATGACCATTAAAATGTAGCGTGTGTGTGATGAGCAGCTATGTGAGACCAAGACTTCCTGTTGGTCCACCACCACGATCTTACGTGTGCTACCGGTGCAACCAGCCTGGTCACTACATACAATCCTGTCCTCATGTTGGCAAGTCGGTGAGTGTCCTAATGCTGTAGTGTAACTTTTTACTGTTGCCTGTCGTGGAGCTGCCCTGGTGGAGATGATGGTGCTGTTATGCATTAAATTTTGGCCCTGCCACTGCTTGACTTGGACCAAGAGTACAGAGAGCTTTACTCAGATAGTCTAGTCCATAAAGTGACTGCAGTCATTTTGTCTCAAGTTTAGTCGTATGGATTCTTGTTTACACACATCTGTAATGTAAGTAAGTAAGTAAGTATGGATATTTCTAAGCGGCGCAGTTAATACTGTTCACACTGCGCCGTGGCCCCACTGTCCAAACAAAAATGTCTTTAGCAACCGCCAGAATTTACTGTACGATACGTCAGCGTCTTTCAGGTGCGATGGAAGACTGTTCCATAGTCTGTTCCCCCTAGCCGCCGCTGTAAGCAACCGTAGAGTTCGTAAGTTGTGAGCCGCTGTCAGCCACGTCGTAAAAAGTGTAAGGTGCCGCCAGCCGTGGCAGTTTTGACCGCCAGAGCTTACGGCAGCTATAGGCTACTACGGAGACTTTGACACCTAAATCAACAGCCAGTGCAGCTCAGATCTTTGTAGTGTTATTCGTACCGGTGTCCGGCGCGACACAGAAATCATGTATTCCGGAATAAGACGTGAATGTCTAATGCAGTATTCGGTTCATGTTGGTGTGAAGTCATAAATTAGAAACAGTAACAAGCTTAATTACAACGTTTAATTACAACACGTGCTATGGTCCTCTACAAACATAAAAGTATCTTGAAGATACTATTTTATCTTGTATTTACAAGGTACTTTTTCGGAGCATTTTATTTTTGTATCTTTACTTCCTCGCTGCTAATGTCGATATAGCACTGAATGCAATTTTAGTACACGTCTCTTAATAGTAGTCGGCTAAGTCACAAAATGAGAATTATTGATAGTGAACTAAGCGGCTAAGCTGCCGTAAGCAGCCGTCAGCCGTGGCTGCCGTATATAAACCGGGACTCGCCAGCTACCAGCCATATGAACTTGTAATTTGTAAGCCAGCCGTAAGTGCTTATGGCGGCAGCTAAGGGGTCTATTGTAATGTCAGTCCACATTTATACTGCACCATATGTCACAAACAAGTTGAAGATGCATAGTATTAGTGGCCCTTCTGATTGCAGTCATTATTTATGTACATGATTATCTGCAGGATGCAGAGTTGCCGCGGACTTTGAAGAGAAGCACCGGCATTCCCAACAGCTTTATGAAAGTCGTGGAGGACCTGAACCAGCCTGGGGTGATGCTGACAAGCAGTGGCAAGCTGGTCGTGCCAACCATCGATGCGTATGTGTAACTGCTGAATCGGTTATCGAATGTAACAAAAATATATATGCTATGACCTGGCTTTTAGCAGTTATTCAGACGTTTCCGTTGTATAATGCCTCTTCTCTTGTATGGGAACATCCTGCTGGCATTGAATAGTGTCGTGTTTGTTTTACATTAGTCTGTAGTTGTTACCAGAGTAACTGGTCGTTATTTTTTGTTGGAACTGATTCATCATAATAATGGCTTTCTAAATGTGTTTATTATTATTAGTTAACCAAGATTTAATTTTTAAAATGTGAAATGATTAAAGTACCTATTATACTAATTTAGTTATAAAAAGCAGTTGTTATAGTTTAGTTATAAAGAGTATATCGAGCAGCTAATTAAATGATTAAACATATTTTCATATTTTTGCCAGTGCAGCTGAGGCTCTGAGATGTCAAATTGAGCTAATTGGATGACTGATTGGGTGGGTGGGTGACTACATAGTAGTGATTTTTGGACCCGGAAGGGTCCCAAAATGCCACTAGTTGTTGTTCTTGTTGTTGGAATCGGTTCTCTAGCATCCAAAAATCCCTAAGGCTTTCTTAATACGCAGCGGAGTGCAACGAAACTTTGCACACACATTCGTGCTGACATTGCCCACAGATCTACCGTCTCAGATTTTTCACTTATTTTCTCATTAATGGTTAATTAGGATAGACCCGGGAGTGCATGCAACAGCTGTAACAGCTAGCCAAAGCATGCCGGCTAGTCAGCTCAGCATGCGTACAATGGCCAGTTGTTACAACTGTTAAGTGCACTCCTGTCCGGGCCCATAGTGCCTTTTGTACTTGTTTTGTCAAGCTGTATCTTAAGAACTACAACTGATGTGAAGTTGAAACTGCACGTAGGTACAGTATGTTGGGAGGCTGATGCTCATAGCTACAGTTGACAATAACTGCGGTGCATGGAGGTAAAGTACAGGGCGGTTTGAAGAGCGTCAGTTCTTCAGCTGCACTGAGCACTTTGGAGACGTAAGAACCATGCTTGTTATGCAGAATGATGTTAGTGACACTAATGAGTTACTGTGGTTGAACAGGAATGCGTACAAGCAGGGCAAGAAAGAAAAGCCGCCGTTTGTGAAATCTGATAGTCCGGAGCCTGTGCCTGAAGATGATGATAAGAAGATACCTGGTGAACTGTTGTGTTCCATATGTAACAACCTGCTGACGGATGCCGTCGTCATACCCTGCTGCGGCAACAGTTACTGCGATGAATGTAAGTTTCATCTCTCAGTACGAGCTGTTGCCAATAGTTGCTGTTGCATTCCTGATACCCTCAGGTGTTTGATGCATTGTAAAGTGATGTCGTTATTTCCTGTTATATTATATGCTTTAATTTCATTTATGTAAGTCGATTGGCGCAGTCCAAGAAATAACATCGTATAGAACGTGTATTTCTCTTCCAGCTTAGCATATTGAAAGATGGAGGCGGTTCCTGTTCCGACAAGTGCTATTCCAACAACTAGGCCTATAATGCATACAGTAGTTACGTTTGACAGGGAATTTCCACCAATCTGCCATACCCCCAGACGTGCGGATTGCAGACAGGTCCGCCTGCGGGTTAGGGTTAGGGAACTTTCGGAGTAGCACCTGTTGGAATAGGAACCTGTACCCATTGAAAGAATGTGATGTCATTTGTAGATGCAGCTTTCTATTAAAACTGTGCATGCATCACAAACTGAACTTTGCAGAAGAAAGTTGAGTAAATGTAGATCTAGCTGATGCTGATGGGTTTTCTAATGACGTGTCATTGTATCGTGATGCCAGGTATCCGGACGTCGCTGATGGACTCTGCCGATCACAATTGTCCATCTTGTGAAACTCCAGGCCAGTCTCCGGATGTACTGATACCGAACAAGTATCTCCGTGGAATGGTGACAAGCTTCATCAACGAGACGAGTTACGTCAGTACAAAAAAGGCGCCGGTGTCAGGAACGACTTCATCTAGTTCGGCGTCCACTTTTCCAGCAGCCGCACCGTCTGCAGCGAGAACAGTAGTTGTCAAGTCCGATCCGCTGGCGACTGATTTGGGTGGTCAGCCGACCGAATTGCCGTCACACCTGATGGGAATGCCACCACAAGTGCTGCGTGTGGCACAAGTAAAACAACCGCTACTTGAGTTGCCGCCAAGACAGCTGGCTGCTGGGACACAGTTGTCGATGCCAGGTGGGCCACAGTCTGCAGTTAGAACCACTGCCGCTGAGCACTATGGCCATCATCTGTCGAGGTCCATGGGGTTTGGTATGGCAGCTGCCCATCAGGCATCACCAAGTCGTACGTCATCACATCTTGCTTCTGACTACACGCAGTCAGCAGTTCTTGCTGCACCTGGTAGCGCTGTGAGCCAGTCCCAGTCAGCTCCAAGTCTGCTCTCACACAACCAGCTGGAGTAAGTGTCGGCAAACTGAAATTTCTGTCTGGGTTTTAACAAAGCAGAAAATATGTCTGTAACTGATCGTGGTGATAAGAGTCATAGATGTTAATTTTTGTGTTAATATTGCTAATACTGTCATGCTGCGAATTCATGTCTGTTTGATGGAAGTAAGTAAGTAAGTAAGTAAGCGTACTTGTACACGGCACACTTAAGCAAAAAGTCACAAGGCGCCGAGTCTCAGCAAAACGACAAAAACGTCCTTAGAAGTCGCCTAAACTCGCTCGGGCGTGTGTCTCGCTGTGGAAGTTCAACCGCCAGATTATTCCACAGCCGAGGTCCGACAACCGTGAAACTTCTGTCGCCTAGCCATGTCTATCTGTCGCCTAGATGTGTCATGATTACAGGCATGAGTATTGCAGATGTAACATTCATGGCAGTGGAACATTTGGCTTTACTGCACAGTTGATAGTTAATGTGAAATTTTAGAGTGTTGTACTGTGGGAGGCATATGACTGTCACTTGGTCTATAGCATTATATTGCCATAAAAACTCACAAAGTACATAATTTGGCCAAAAGTGAGAGAGAAATGGAGCAGTGTTGGTGGTCTGTCTAATGCCACTAAAGTGAGTTACGAGTTACGTTTGCATCATCTCTCGGCTGATTATGTATGATATACTGGATAAATTTTTTGACCTGACTTTATATGTAGAAAACTGCTTCACCCTACCCCCTCCTAGTCCTTCATAGGATTCAGCTGATGGCTTGAAAATGAGTCATTTTCTGTGTTTGCATTGGCAGCATTTGGAGATGTTAGAGAGTAACTTTTACGTACTGTACACAATGGCACTGATTCACAGATGACCTTAAGACAATTTTCATGCTGAACAACTATCTTACGACAAATAGTTGATTCACAGAACATTTACGACACACTGAAGACATGTTAAAATAAAATCTTGTGGTCACTTTTTACATGTCTTAAGATAATGGGTAGCTGTAGGAGGGGTTAGTTTACAAAGAATCTTAGAATGAGCTTAGGAAACACCAAATAAATGAAAAATGAAACGAATTTTGCGGCAAATTAGGCAGTAAAATCACTTAATCCTACGATGTTTATATTGGCAACCATTGTCATTGGTGAAAAGCAGAGTACTGGCATGCCCAGCCAGCCACACAGTCGGAGTGAAACAGTATAGTATGAGTAGTAGTCATTGGTCACTGGTTTGCTGAACTTGTCTTGCTGCTTATATATATTTCCTGATTGGCTACTGGAAATCGACAAATATTTGAGGCTGTAAGACAAATTCTGTAATACATGTCAAAAAACATCGTAACTTTGAGTTGCTGTGATCTCAAGACATATCTTAGAAAAGTCTTGCGACTTTGTTTGCGAATCAGCATCGCGAATTGTAATTTTTATTTGACTGGCCTGCATATTATGTGCGAAAATCTTACGACAAATATTTAAGGCTGTAAGACAAATTGTAATACGTGTCACAAGATAATCTTAAGACTTTGTTACTTTTGAGTTGAGTTACTGTGATCTTAAGATATCGCCCTGAATTGTAATTTTACATTTGACTGGCCTGTGTATTATGTGCATGTTGTTCTCAAGGTCTTACAGGTTTGTTGCACATCTGTAATGAGATATGTGATGCGTACTCTGTCCGAGTTAGAAGATATTACTTGATGACCTGACTTGATAACTTTGTTTGTTGTTTGTAGGAGTCGTACAGAACCGTCATCATCCGTGACTGTTCATCGTGTCGTCTATGTCGATGAACATGGAAAAGTGTTGGCTCAGCACACAACTCCTGCGGTAGTAGTTGTTTTGTGACTTCTTCCGCTCTGAGATGAGTTTATTGTTCAAGTGGTTTACTTTTCCGTAGTTACTATACAATACAATGTAATGCAAGTATTTAAGGCGCCAAATAAATTCGCTGAATGCGGGAGTGAGACAGATGCCGACTACTACTCACAGGTGGCTAGGTAAAAACTTGGGAAAATAAATAACTTTTGAGTCTACATTTAAAGACATCATAAAAACAGCTATTTTTTACAAACGATGATAAATTGTTTCAGAGTTTTGGAGCAGCCGTCTTGAATGCGCGAGAAACAGTAGCAGTCTTGACATCGGAACTCCAGGTTGAGATAGGCCGTGTCCTGAAGGGAGAACTTCTGGGACTTACTGCAGTAGGTTTTTCACTAGCCAGATGCCATTTTTGTCACCTATCCAACAGCACCAGAGCATTGAAGGAAAACTGAGATAACTTGAATGTTTAAAGCAAAGTTAACTTGAATGTTTGAGGCAAAGTGGTTTGAGTTAGATTCAGCATACATTGGACTCTGTAGCGTAGTTATGATTTCTTTATTCAATAGTGGCACCACACAGAGCATCCATTCACTCTGTTGCAAGTGATATCCTACTGTACAAGTGGCCAAGTCCAAACGTTTGAAAGCGAGATGTCCTGTGGTGGTCCGTGTATGTTCCGTTTGTCATATTTTGTTGATGTCATATTTTGCATTTGTTGAACAAAGTGAAAAATTGCAGTATGGTCAAGATCCCAGTCACAGCTGATATCTAACTTATTGCTTTTTTTCTGAAGCCCGTCAGAAATTTGATGATTATTCGTCCGTTACTTTTTGAGAAATTCTGCAGACAGACAAATGAACCAACAAACTGTTGCAAAGATGTGACCTGCTTGTCCAAGGTAATTAAAGCATTGGGTGAGGTCAAGTTCTGCTAAGCGAAAAGTCTTAGACTAAATGCTTAGACAGACATCTTAACTGAACTTATGTCGGAGCTCAGATTAGACTTTAGTCTTAGCGGTACACTGTGTTGTTATTGTGGACAGTATTAATTTAAGACTATTAAGAGCTAACTTGACCTCTGTTTGGTCTTAGACTGAAGTTAAGCACTAAGACTTTAGACCAAAGTGCATTGCTTTATCATTGCGAATTCCCAGCAAATTGCTGCAGAGTTCAACTTAACTTTGGTCTTAGCAGTTTCCTTGACTTAAGTCACAACTAAGACAAAAGTTTAAGACCAAAATTTGGTCTAAGAATACTCTTAGACAGTCTTTGTCGTGAGGTCAAGTTCAGTCTTAAGTTGGGTCTTAGACCAAACTTGGGTCTTAGACTTTTGTCTTAGACTTTTCGCTTAGCGGAACTTGACCTAACCCATAAATCTGTTTAATCTCATTTCCTGAATATTTTGACTCAGAATGAGTTGTTTTATGTGCATGTGTGTGTATGTAGCATGCAACGACACATGCTGCACCAAGACCATTCCCGAAGCAGCAAGGTATTGTCATTGTCGTGAGTTTACAGTCATGAGTGTGTGAGAAATCCTAGAGTGTGAACAACACAATAAACTTGTTTGGTCTGCTCCTGTATAATGCTTTATGTCATTTGTCAGGAGTAATTGAAGGCAATCGAATACCACTTGGCATTTTTATGTGTATATGAACAAGTAATTAACGTGTAAAATTTCATGTAAAAATTCCAGGTGGTTGCTTAGAAAATAGCAGACATCTTTAGGGGATGCTTTTTTGCCGCACACTGTGTTGTGGGTAGACTGTGATTTGTCGGGTGGTTTGTTTACAGGACGAGGTGTTGCATCAGTTCCGTTGCAAGTTTCGTCGCACTCAGCACTGGTACCTAGTCAAGTGCAGCCACTCAATGTCATTCGACCGGCCATTGAGCCGCGGTACATCACACCAGCTCCTCCTGGAGTAGAAGTCAATGTATTCACTCCAGCTCCACCACTAGCCATTGCAGCAGCAGCACTTGCACCTCCGCCGAGCCTTCATCTACCACCACCAGGCATTCCGCTGGGTCCCCCTCTGCTACCAAGACAGCCAGTCCAGCCAGCAGCACCTCAGGTTCCGCCACTCCTGCCTCCTGGTGTAGCTTATCCAGCTGCTGGAAGAGCTGCTGTCATTGCTGCTGCTCCTCCGCCGACTTATCCACTTCCAGGTACTGTTACGGTGATTGGATTCTCTGTTAGCTTCTCTCTTGCAGTCACAGTTGTACAGGGTGTCCACAAACCTGGAATACTTAGGGATTTCTCTGAATTTGACAATTTTTTGGCGTTCTGTTGGCCATTTTTCGTCCAAATTTCGTTCATAATTGTGAATTTTGTTTTTTCGTCCAAAATACCAAATTTCGCAAGTTCGTTCGTTTTTCATCCAAAACGAATTTCTTGTATCCCTACTAATAATTAGTAATTTTCCAAAGAATTTCCTACGTTTATTCGTATGTTCTTCATAAGTCAGAAACTTAGGACTTCCTAAGTTTTTCTTAGAATTTCTTCAGTTGTTTTACAAAAGCAGTCTTATTACTTGTAGTGTATAGAGTTGTCAGTCAGTCATGGCACAGACTATATAAATAGAAACTCAAGTAAGGTAAAACACTAACCAGTGACAATGCTGCATCACTAATAGCTTGCTTCAGTGCAACAATGGTTAGGCAAGCCGCAATTTTTCTTGTCGCCGTTGCCAACGGTTATCCGTGCAAACGCCGGTGAAAGTGATTTTGCTGCCTACATTTGTCAGAAAAATGATATTTGTATTTATTTTGACACTGTATAGAAATTATATAGCAATGAAGAATCGAAATAATGAGTGAATGCTTGTTCAGTGTTCTCCTAAGTCACCTAACATGTTTTCCTGAGTTTTTTGTAAGTTATGCATATGATCGTCAAGTTTTTCTCAGTTGCAGTTTTTATCTTAAAGTATCTCTGTAAGTCGCATTCTTTGCATAAGATTTTCCAATGTCTGATTTCTTCCTACGTTTTCCTGAGTTTGACTTAAGGTCTATTGTAAATCAGGCTGCTGGGCTGCTGGTCATCTCTGCTTGTATCTCTCGTCTCTGCGCCAAATGTGAATCCCAATCATGGGTGGTTCTGTTAAGTGCAGATGACATGAGTGTGATGGACTGCCAAAGAAGTAAACAGAAACTTATCTTGCCAATCCACATCACAGTGATCATGTTTTATTTAAGTCATTTGTATACTGTCGCCGTTATGTCGTAAACGTCTGGAAAAGTCCGGGAATTTGATGTGGATTGGAAAGTGGCCACCCTGATAGTAACATAAGCATAAGAGTAACATAAGCATTAAGCACAGTTCCAGCATTAGAATACAGTGCTAGAATACTGGCATGTTGTTGTTACTCAAGTTGACGTGTTGGTATAGATGCAGCAAGAGTTCGTCTGCCGGTGGATGTAATTCTGCGGCCGCCGCCACCATCTGCTGGCACATTCCCACCCGGAGCTCCTCCTCCTCCTCTGTTATCACTGCCGCCAGCACGACCTCCTTCTGGGCTGCTTACAGAGGAAGAATTCTACCGTGAGAAGCAACGTCTTCTTAGTCTGGAACGCAAGTAATTATTCACGCTTATTTGTTATCATATGATTGACGTATATCAGCCCTGATACATGCTTGCAGATGGGCTGTTATAACCTAGCAACGTGCTGTTATCATTAGCAGTGGTCTGTTATAGATGGAAATTCCCGGGGCTGACATCAGTGCGAACGCTTCTATAGAGAGCGTAGCTTAGTTAGGAATTTCCATATGTCATGGGCAGCGTTGGAAGTCTCTATTGGCTGTTGGAGCTAGCGCTAGCATCAACACTGTATGAACACCTCAGCAGACGAGCAGTCATTCATCAGTTACTTTCAACATATTCTAGTAGACTATTATTGCAGATAAAGTAATTGATTCGTTGGCAGATGGGTAAGTTTGATCGTATGATAAAGAAGTTATCACACAGCTGTTTTCATATCGGCCCTATATCAACCCTTTGGTCGATAGCTACCCTTGGCTATGCCTCGGGCAGTTATCAACGCTCGGGCTTGATATACGGGCCGATATGAAAACAGCTGTGTGATAACCTAATTAACACCTTTGCTGCACATGACAGGACTTTCTAATCATGTCGTTGCTCGCCTGGTGTGTGCGTAACGAGGTTATTTCCTCATGTGGTAATGCAGTAGATGGCATTCAAAATTTTGAGCTGTTTAGGCCTATAAGTTGGAAGGAGGGCTTGACAGGCATAGAAACGTGATGTTCCAGTATCCCCAGTTAGTGCATTGATCAGTACTTTGAAATTTTGAACGAAGAATGGCATATAAATTAAGTAATTATTCACATTCTTTTGTTAACTGAGATGTCACTGCAACAATAAATTGCTTCACGTGTTACATGATGTTGAGTGTAACGGTCAAATTTGTTCTACTGATAAATTTCACTAGTGTCGCATACACTGGAACACGTTTGTTTTGTCTTACAATAAACTGCAATAGAGTTTTACTAATATTTTCCTCAATAGTTAACAAGCTGTTGCCAGTGTGTAAAACTCTGTAGGATACGTGTACCACACATTGACGAAGCAGAATAGTTGTGGAAATTAGCATAGTACAAGCTGCATACGAAGAAATGGTTGTACTGAATTTTAAATGTAGACGTTATATTGTCGGCAGCTAATTTGTATAACCATAGCGATTTAACATATCTCTAGCCAGTTAACATTTCTATTGTGTTATTTTTGTTCTCAGGGGACCCTGTTCAATGTATATCAGGAAAAACATATCATCTTGTACAAGTTGCTGGTGTTACATGATAACACCAGAAAGTGATTAGTTTTGGCCGTTTAGCGGCCATTTAGTTTTATGCTAATTAGATGGCGAAAAACTCAAAATCCAGCTTGGGAACAGGGTTTATCAAATTCAGCATGCCTCAATTATGTAAAAATTCCTGTTCCACACTTTTACCCCAAAATGCACCTAACAGTCACATTTCTCAGAAATATGTCTAGACTATCTGATCGAGAGAATTTATTGAAAGTTGCAGCCGTAAGTTTCTGTATTGTTGCACTGATGATGTGACGTGTTCTAACAGTTTGGTGCATTTGCATTCTTGACATCTCCGATTTACTGAGCAATAATTCTTTGTGCGTGTAGGAAAGTGGTCGATCCACTGGATGAGTTTGCTAAAGAACTGATGGACCGGAACAAGAAGTATCCGCCAAAAGTGCGCTCCGCTTCACAGTCACGATCTAAGTCAAGGTCAAGGTCAAGATCGAGACCGCGATCCCCAAGGTAGGAAGTTCTGTTTATTAGGTATGGATTTGAGCTTTGCGGCATGGTGTACGCCATAGCGACGACTTATCTGAAAATGTTGGCAAAGTTGAGTAATGGTAGATGGCTGAGGGAAATGTCGTGATATTTACAAGAAGTCAGTTCACTTCTTGCAAATGTTAGGGAACAGTTCGTGGTGGGAGAAACAGTGTATATTGAAATATACTTTTGGGACTGCTGCTGCTGCTACTGTTACTGACTATTTAACTGATCAGTGGGTGAGGTCAAGTTCCGCTAAGCGAAAAGTCTAAGAAAAAAGTCTAAGACCCAAGTTTGGTCTAAGACCCAACTTAAGACTGAACTTGACCTCACGACAAAGAGTGGGTACAAGAATATTCTTAGACCGAATTTTGGTCTTAGACTTTTTTGCTAAGTTGTGACTTAAGTCAAGAAAACTGCTAAGACCAAAGTTAAGCTGAACTCCGCAGCAATTTGCTGGGAATTCCCAGTGATAACGTAATGCATTATAATAACGTAATGCATATAATGTCTTAAGTCTTAGTGATTAACTTCGGTCTAAGACCAAACAGAGGTCAAGTTAGGTCTTAATTGTCTTAAATTAATACTGTCCACTATAACAACACAGTTTACCACTAAGACTAAAGTCTAATCTGAGCTCTGACTTAAGTTGGAACTTTAGAGTTCAGCTAAGACTAGGGATGTTAATTTCGGTTTTTACCAAAAATCGATTATCGTTTTGAAAAAATCGATTTGTTTTCGATTATCGAATTTGGGCGTCGCTCAACATGGGTCGCACTAAAACATGCTGGAATGCCGTGACAGACGCTGGGACAGTAGTAGCATGTCCGCCCAGCGTAGCACTACCCCTCACAACCGCCACTGCTGGCAATAATCCAGGGTCTCGCATCGCCAGGTGTTACACATTCTCGTCATCGCATAACTCTAGCTAATTGGTTGATCCACGGCCCGCTGACCAGTAGACATGCGTCCAGAGAGTGCGCGTTTATTTGTTTGGACTGCGTGAAGCTATTCATTTTAAACACAAAATATATACCTACAAAAACATCTGCAAACAGCTTCATCGCGTGTACACTGTACCAAGTCGTACCGACAGCTTAGTCCTGCAAGTTCATCTTTGCCCAGGGTTCGACTGCCGACCGTGATGGGGAGGGGAGAGGAGGGGAATGGACATAACCAGTGACGGCTGGCAGATAAATAGTTACGTCCGTCCCACAGATCACAAAGGCTTCGGCCTACTGGTCTGCTCACTGCTCCTTCTGATCAAGGCCAGCATGCATGGCCGCATGTTTCATGTCGGAGTATGAAGTGAACAAATTTGTGCAATATTTCGAGAATCGAATGTGAGACAAGCGAAAACGAGAACGAACATTTAATTCGATAATCGAATATTCGATAATCGTTTAACATCCCTAGCTAAGACTTTTGTCTTAGCATTTAGTGTAAGACTTTCGCTTAGCGGAACATGACCTCACCCAGTGTTTTCTCCACCCAGGGGTTCTTCAGAAGTTCACTTTTGAGAATTGTTGAGCAGGAAGACTATATTGGCCCGATGCCGTTCCCATTTCCAAACCATCAGCATCAGAGCACTGAAGAGTAAATTCTGGGTCTGTTGTAGCCAAATTTACTAAAATTTAATAATTTTGCTATGTCATCGGTGAAAACAAAATGGACCCTTTTTCAGGAATATGATGTGTTGTGGGTAGCTAAAAGTTTAACAAAAAGAGATGTTTTGCATCTGCTAATTGTTGGTATGTCAAGTATTGTATGTGATTAATGCTACACCAGTCATTTGCAACATCAGTAACATTAATCACTAATTGCAATCAGTAAATCAATTAAGATATTGTGTGTAGCTGGTTAACATGCATACAATTGCAATGCCATTGCAGAGATGATCTTGAACATATTGTAGTATTTTAGAGGCAGAGTGCCCTTCCTGTAGCCAATAACAGCAGCAAAACACTGCATGATGTTTTGAGACTATATAATGTAACTCTTTTCGGTATGTTATGTTGACTGTCTCTTTCCAACTGCATGCTGATAAGTGGCATGCCATACTACAGGATGCACAGTGTATATAGCAGCAATCCTACTATGATTATCTTGCTGGTCACAGAAATAGGCTTTCTTCACTTATGCTATCATATGTGATACATAGTATAAGTGTGTTGCCTTTGTCAGTATCAGGATTACAGTCCTTCAAATCTTATATGGCTGATTACTTTGGTTTTATGTAAGTTAATGTCCCTCAGTGCTTCAATGCTGTTTGTTGGGTGACAGGAAAGGTATCCGGCCTGGTATAATGTTGTGCTACAATAATTGCCACAATACTTGTTGGGACCGGCCCTCACCTGGAGTAACGGTGGAAACGTAGGCCAATTAAACAAACAAGAAAGCCCAGCTGTCGCTGACAAACGCGCGACGTCTGCGAAAAGTTTGCACGGTTTACGTAAGAGCAGTGGGGTTGTTGTAAGTTGTATAGCCAGCTTGCTTATCGATAGCGTGCCTATGGTGTACTGTTACGTCCTATATAGTAACTGTGTCTGTAAAATGCGTCGCTTTGGAGATACTCGCCTTTTAAAACTACCGTGACCTTGAAACC
>Ga0209679_1000467_pt1 | contig 14924 bp, 12 predicted proteins | sample WorMetHEROISLAND_4_FD_187408 | JGI IMG/M metagenome (GOLD analysis project Ga0209679, IMG submission 187408) | Marine gutless worms symbiont microbial communities from Max Planck institute for Marine Microbiology, Germany - Olavius sp. 2 HERON... ...
TTTCATTGCTCAGTGCAGTGCTATAATGCTACTCCGAAGATCTATCCTTGGTGATTACACACTCTCACTGGACACTCTTAATGGTATCCACTGGACAGCTCTCCTGAGGTTTGCAAAAGCCTCTAAGAGATTTCTTCGACCTTGAGGTCTGTCGGGGTTGGCCCAAACTGTGGCCTCAGCACTGGTGTGCCTTGGCACCCACTCCGAAGGTAAGGTAAGGTAAGGTAAGGTCCCCTGAGTCTTAAACGAGTTTGTGATTTACTTCAGCTTTAGTTAGGTGTTGCAGGCTTTTAATTATAACTACAAGAATAATGCAGTGAAAACGAAGCCGAATATTGGTATACGAAATAGTCAACAGTCTGCATTATACCAGCAAGTTGTATGCGTAAAGTCAACAAAAGGTGCCTAAATAGCAGAGTTACTTCAGTGTCAGATATTTAAGTAATCAGTTAAAACGTTCAAATAGTATAACTGATTGCGGTTTAGATAACGATATCTATGCAGGACTTTATGAATTGCCAGGGTTTTTATGCTGACAGATTGAAGACTGACAGATTTATCTGTCAATTATCTGAAATATTTCTCTCAGTAATGGTATCTGGAAAATACAGGAATCAAGAAGCAAGTAAAAGAAGTTGCAAATATGAGTAGCTGACCATATTCGTCCATGATGCTTTTTGTCAAGGCCTCAACTGAAGTCGGCCTTGAACGAAGCGAGCTGGTGATGTGCTCCGCGCGCATACGTAACTGATCTTTGCGCCGTCTAAACGTTAAACACATTCGTCATATTTTTAGCACCAGTCCATTATTGCGCGTATAATTCCTGGTCATTGTAAAACTGAAAACACATATACAGTAAAAGTTCCATAGGCAGTTAAAGCCATGTTTTAACGGCGACACCCGCAGGTGTTAACGGGTACGCTGACAGTCAGTCGAGTACAGCTGATTAGTTTGCCCGATACGCCATTCCACTTGCATCGCTAATTACCGACAATTTGTCGGCCAGCGATCAAATGTCAATCAAACGTCGAATTTTTAAGTTCTATTAAACATACTTATTACGCTAAGTTATTGGACGAATGAGATATCACGAAAATAACACAGACGAACAGATACACAAGAACTGATGCAATAATTTAAGAAGCTATACCTCGACACAGCTCTCTTTGGAGCGCTCGACTTCCAGAGATCACTGACCTCTGTGAAGTCGGCCGCTATGACACTTCGGACGTCGTCCTGCGTAGGAAGTTTGCCGGAGACGGTTACTGGACGTCCCTTAAGTAGGTGCTCGTAGAGTTGCTTCGTCAGCTGGCTGTCGCTCAGCTTACGACTTATCCGGCTCAATCGTGGAGTTTGACGCCATCTCCACTTCCGGCTCCTTCACTCCAACAATTAATTTAATCGTACAGAGTTTACCTTAAAATACTCACTAAGCGTCGAGAAATTTGGTAACGGCGTGTGCAAGCACTAAAATTATGGATAGAATATTTGAGAAAATTATAATTATTTTTAAATCAATTCCTATGTATATATGCCAACGGTGGAAAGGAAATACAACGTTATTTTTAGACACAGCGATGTGGCTAAAATCATAATGTGCAGCCGACACCGACTAGCTGTATCGCAAGTAGTTGCTGATTCCTTTACGACAATTAATTTAGTAATACAGAATATACCGTAAAATGTAAAAATAGACAATTTTAAAGCATCGTAAGGGGCACACGCTACTACTATGGCGCTTTACACAGTCATAAAATAGGGTGTTGTTACGTGCTCAAAATGATAGACTGAATAGATAAGTCTTGAGATAAGTGTCGAGAAGTTTGGTAACGGCGTATCGAAGCACTAAAATTATGAGCGAAGATTTAAGAAAAATATAATTATTCTTAAATCAATTCTTATATATATATATATATAAGGAAATACAAGGTTATTTTTAGACAGAACGTAAAGTACCGACACTTGCAGAGGCTTCGAGTCCAGCGTTTCCCTTCATGGTCTCAATGACGTGGCAAGTGTTTGAGCTGCAGAGGAAGGGAAGACTGAACTTCTTCTGCAGGCTATCCATTTCTTTTGTGGGGTTGGTCACTGGTTTCCCGATGCCAAACCGCACAAAGAAACGCCCTTCACTCGTCTTCGGCCGAAATCTATATACAAATCAGATCAAACTATTGACGGGCTACTCCGGCTAATCTGCTGTCGGTATCGGCGCAAATATACACATACAGCGAGAGATCGATAGAGAATTGACAATGATCTATGTGAAACATACTGGCGCAAATAATTGAGTCATAATCCAAGCCTTTATAAGCCTCACCAAAATTTACACACACAGCGAGAGATCGGTCGAGCATAATTGATAATGATTTGAACGGAAAGGACTGCCGCAGTTAAGTTAGTCGTTAGTCAGCCATTCCTTCTACCCATAACGGTATCAGCTTGGCTAGTAACATAAGTTCAAATGCAGGAGTAACTACAAAATATTACAGTAAATAGTATAAAGCCAAAAAATGCGACAGATAATAAAAAATTGCCAGCTTGACAATATCAACGCTTTTACACATCGCATTATAGCATACCTCTTGGCGTATAGGTTGAACAGACGGTAGTGTTTTTTCTCGAGTCAGCTGGGCCGGTCCCTGCGCACCTGTCTTGTGGTCCGAGACAAGAACGACCACCCTGCCGTTTGAAGCACTTTCCGCGCACAAACTCTTCAATTGTCAGGTTGGCGGCGACAGATGGACGTTGGAAGTGTCCGAAAATAATGACACTTATGAGATATCTCATGAGTGTGTTATAATCGGACACGTCCTTGCACATCTGCCCCGCCCCCTGGTACTTCTCAGAGATGGCGTTTATCTAAACAGTTACACAGTTCATTCATATTTTTCAGCAATTTCGTTATAACACTATATACATTGTAGTCACTATCTACAAACCGAAGTGAATCTACGGCAGATAACGGTGCTTTCGGTTTCACAGTAGCCCGCTTTTGTCTTTGATATTGTTGATTTCGAAGCATTGTAGTCAGCAAAAAGGTAAAAAGATAAAGGTTCGGTACTTGCTATAGAAATGCTTACATGTTAACTCGTGACCAGAAGCACTTTATAATCTCGGAAGTGGCAGCTGATTAGCATGAGCTAATACCGCGGCGCATTATGCGGCCATCCAGTTGGACCCGCGGTGCAGCACACAGACATACCACTGCCCCAAACAGCCACACTAGGCTTTCACCCCGTAGCGCGTAAGCTACTACCCATTTCCCGTCCTGCGAAGGGTAGGCGACTGAGTTCACCTGAGAACACCATAGGTTAGCAACTTGCTCAAGGTTGCTTGCAAATGGCCGGCAGTGAGCTACTGAGCAATTAATATTAATTAATATTTAATGCTCATCAATTAATACTGACGCCTTTGAGGACTCCCGACTACAGACTGAAACTGGCAGTATACAGACTGAAACAGATCGTACAAAGACTGAAACGGACTGCATACAGACTGCTAATAAATTAACGGTACTCACCGCTGCCAGGAGGGCCGGATCCTCCATCTGCCTCTTCACGTCATCGATCGTGAAGGGCAGACCCTCCTGAGTGTTTCTCGTTGTTTTTTCATTTCGGTTCTTGTTGATCTTTTTCAAAGTGCCTTCCTGCATAACACATAGCAGTAAGTATTTAACACTTACTGGCAAATTTATAACGATCAGTTTATCATCCTTGCAAGGCATCATTTTGCCAGATATAAAATCAAGAGCGAAGATGTACAGTCACTGAGCTTGACACCCACAGCAGTTACAGACGTAATGTAATTTATGACGGGTATTTGGGAAACCCACTCATTAGTCAAAACTTAGGAGTGACAAGAATTTTTAAAACTAGAGCTGTCGACTACTGAGCAATTAATATTAAATAATATTTAATGCTCATCAATTAATACTGACGCCTTTGAGGACTCCGGACTCAGTGAAACACTGACTGTGTGCAGAATGAAACTCTCCATATACACACAAAATAACTATATACGCACTGAAACTGATCTTATAAAGATTGGAGCTAGCAGTATACAGAGTGAGTGAAACTGATCGTATACAGACTGAAATCAGTCGCAGTCATCGACCGACATTGTGCCACATAAATACTTACTCATTTACTTGCTTAAAAGATTACATACTTACCGTCACGCCCATATGGCGTCGGGCACGTCAACTACTCTGCTATACTTGTATATCTATACGAAACGTATATTATAAAAAATCAAATATATATTGATCAAAAAAGTCCCTGACTGCCTGCACGTCCTACTACAATTCTCCGCCTGTCGTCCTACAACGTCCTCTTGTCCTTGACACGTGATCAATACACAGTTCGAGGCCCGGCTTAAACACCGCGGCCACCAGCGCCGTCTCACTGGACACTTACTTAGTAACTTACTTGAATAATTACGAATAATTTACTTACTTAATCAGCAACTGCCAGATCAGTGTAAAACTGTACCTGAAATGTCGTGACGATATCCTTGACGTTTTCCAGGGTTGCATTGAACCCCGGATCCGTCGCCGCCACGTTTCTCGACCTCTTTACGAATTTAACGAAATGAAGTACGGCGTTAAATTCGTTCTTCAGAGCGCTGGGCTTGAGGTTGACCTAAACGACAAAAGCAACTACAATGTATATTCTGCATTGCGACGACATCATAAAGTTTCAGCTGCTTCGCCTTACAGTAGCTACAAAATAAACTACAGGAGCGAAATATTAAATAGCAAGCTCCTCATCGTATACATTCACTTGCAACGTCACTGACTACTCCGGCCGACCGGCTGCTGCTGCTATCATCCTACAAATTTTCAGTTACCATAAACAAAAATATTACCCCAATGTATCTATTTACATACTTTGCAGACTCCATTATTTTGTATTAATTTTCAACTTTATTTTTTTTATGGTGTATGTTGTAAAAGATATTATCGTAAATAAACAACGCCACAGTCATCATGATGAAGTAACATTATACACTTACAGTTGGTCCGCCCAGCTTCTCATAGTACGCCGTGAGACCTGCTGTATGTTTCAGCAGGTCGGTGTTGGCGACCGGCTCGGCGTCAGACGTCGCAGACTGGAGCCCGCTTAAGTATTTCAGCAATTTGGATATTTGCATGACCTACATGCAGTACGCAGCCGTATTACTCCACACATTGTCTACCAATAGTAGTACAACTGTTTTGTAACGGCATAGTGATGTACGGTTAGATAACAACAGTCACGTAAACATCACACATTATATATATTTTTCATTTATTACAGAAATAAATTGGCAAATGCCAAGGCCGTAGGCATTAACAGGCATTGCGCTAGACTTCGCACGCTTGTACGGCAATACAGCCAAAAAAACTCCAAAATCATGACAAAGTCAACGCGCAGTTGAAACATAGTTTCATTATGAATACGATGAACACCAGCATTTGTCTTGTATGAATTAGCTATGCACAATAGCCAAAAATTAATTAAACTAACGGCTGGCACATTCCGATTACCTTATTCGCAATGTCCTTCGCCGCCGCGCCCGACAGTCTGAGAAAGTCCGCAAACTCCTTGAGGACAGGGTCGGAGCGCGGAAATAACTCATTCAACCCGGCTGCTTTCCGGGCGGCCCACACGGCCTGCACATTGCCGTGGCCGATGTAAGCTGAGCGGAAAGCACGGCTGTTGCGAGTGCCACCGTGCTCATCATCGTCATCCTCCTCCTCCTCCTCCTCCACGTCATCGTCGCCGTCGTTGTCGAGATCGTCTTCGTCGTCGTCACACTTTGATGGTTTATCATCAGTGTGGCTGCCGCTTTCCGACGACGAAGACGGAAAGATGATGTGCATCTTCGGTGCTGGCTGCAGGACAGGCGGCTGAACCTCGGGCTGCACCTCCACCTCAGGCTCCATGTGTAGTATGCGGGCCATCTCCTCGATGACCCAGCCTTTGGAGCGCAGAAACTCCACAATTACCTGTCTATCGAAAGACATAGTGCCGGACGTCCCTGCCAGCTTGTCCAGTTCTGCATAGATCTGCAGATTGCTGGCGAAGCTGTTCTTGGACAGCTGTGTTTCCCGCTCCTGCATCGTCAGCTACAAAGTATACACAATATAAACATTTACCTAGGTCAAGTAGCACGTCGCTAACCGCTATGTGTACCCATCAATAATATCAGCACAAGTGTACACATACAGTGAGAAATCGATCGAGAACTTGTACGCCCTGAAAGCATGCTGAGACTTCGGCAGTACACAAACCAGTTACTTAAGTATTTATTATTGTTATTATTATTATTCATGAACTGATTAGAGTGACGCTGTCACAGCTGTAGACTGTGACAGGGGCACTGTACAAACACGCTATCGCCAGTCACTCGTCAGGAAATGATTGTTGAAAAAGTGTTTGTTTAAGCTTCTGCCGAAACGAAGCGAGTGACGGTGCAGCTGTTACGCCCGACGGCAGGGTGTACACGACCGTGCAGCTGACACCGGATACTTACTTACCTACCTACTTAGTTAATTGACAGTGATTATCTAACTAAACGGAAATGGCTGCCGCAATAACTTTGGTAATATTGCGTGCTGGACAGCCTTATAAAGTGTGTCCGCAAACCCTTATTTCCGTCCATAACGACATCAACTCAAGTTTACGCATATAGCGAGAGATCGACCGAGAATAATGACAATGGTGTAAACGGAAAACACTACCGCAATTAATTTAGTCATATTGTGCACCCGCCGTCTCTTCTTTCTGCCCATAGCCATATCAGCTTGGCTAGTAACTTAAACCCAAATCCACGAGAAGCTTTACAATATGACAGTACATAATATAGAGGCAAAAAACACGCAGCAGATTATGAGAAATTGCTAGCTTGATGGACTACTCCGGCTAATCTGCTGCCGGCATCGGCGCACATTTACACACAGCGAGAGATCGATAGAGAATTGACTACGATGTAAGTGGAACAGACTGAAATTTCTTTTCTGCCTTTTGAACTACTGGACAGTTACGTTTTAACAACTTATTGCTGGAAAATGGCTAAACCGATTATAATGCTGATTAAATCATTTTATGACAATTATATGCTCATTCAAACTGTTGCTACAGATTTTTAGATATTCTGTCATGAATTAATAATTTGAAGGTGTTTTACGGCGTGTAAACTATTACGCTACTGTGTACTGCTACTACTACTGCTGTTACTGCTAGTTTTTTGGTGAATCATCCTGATTATCATGGTTTTTTTCTTTTTTTCAGTTTTTCGTTTTTCATGAACTTTTAGTTCTTATGCACTAGAGTAAACTGGAAACTGGCAGGTCCTGTCAGTTTTCGAGTGCAAACTCCGTATCGTATCGTACTAGTACTACAGACACAGCTGGTGTGTAGGTGGCGCCACCGGTATTAGACACGTTCGGTCGTGTGGTCTCCGATGCCGCACCGGACTCGTATGCCGGCCGATGTGGAGTTGCGCTCGCCCTCAGCCAGATGTCACCACTGCTGAGTGATGATCACGTGACCCGACTGTTCCATTTCTTTGTGACTCAGTCACTTAATGACCGGCATGCAAACGTCAGGGCGGACATGCTGACAGCCGCTGTCACAGTAATCAACCACCACGGCAAGGTTAGCTGTAGACGTTGTAGTAGTGTCATATCAACCACTGTGGTGAGGTTAGTTGGTGGTAGTAGTAGTAGTAATAGTAGTAGTAGTAGTTATTGTTGTTGTGTCACAATCAAACATCATGGCAAGGTTACTTGTTATTGTAATATTGGTGGTACTAGCAGTTTTAGTAGTGTCATAATCAATCACCATGGCGTGGTTAGTTGTAGTTGTTGCATTTAGTAGTAGTAGTTGTTGTAGTTTGATGCACGATTGAGAGATCGTGATTTTCACTCTTTGTTGGGATACTACTACATTACAGTTTTTGGCAAGTTATGCTCAGTGTTGTATCATAGAGTCGTGGTAATGTAACAGAGATGTGGTGGTGTAACACAGAGATGTGGTTTTGTATCACAGGTGTGATATTCTACCACCACGGCAATATGTGGCATTGTAATATAGAGGTTTGGCATAGTGGTAACGCGTTGATCTCAATCAACGAAGTTGCTCTGTGCTGGTCCGGTCAATACTTGGATAGTGCACAGGTAAACCATCTCGTTATGTAACCAACCACCCAGGTCGACTCAGCCTTCAACCCTCCATGGGACGGCAAAATGAGTATCGGCTTTCAGGCTGAATAGTAATTAAATGCCGATGTTGGGTGTGGACACTATAGCTGCCAGAAGGCAGACTAGCAGCTTGAGCCGAATGCCTTGATCCAAAGGTCAGTGCCCACCTGGCTCTCTTCTACATTCATCCGGTGAACCTGGTGAACTCGCAATGGCTGTACTATGATGATAGCACCATAAACATTGTCATGCCTATTACTGTTACATAGATATGTGTAGTGTAACATAGAGATGTGATTGTTTGTCATCAGGACAATGTGTCGACGCTGCTGCCCGTGTTTGAGCAATGTCTGTCTGATGCTCCGGCAACTGGAAGCTACGATGCTCTCAGACACAGTGTAGTCATTCTGATGGGAACTCTTGCCAAACACTTGGATGCTGATAATCCCAAAGTTAAACCAATCGTTGGACGTCTCATAGAGACACTGTCCACACCGTCTCAACAGGTTCTTTGCTGCACAGTTTCCATATCGACTAACTCGTTTACCTGCTGATGCATTTTATCAGTGCCCAAACAGATCCGCCTAGTCATTCATTTATTCATTCATTTATTCGCTCGTGTATTCATTCGCTCCATTCTTTCATTCATTTATTCATTCGATCTCGGTGTTCATTTGTTTGTTCATGGTTCAGTCATTCATTGATTTATCCATTCTTAGTAGTAAGGTTGTCACGAAACCCAGGAGTGAAATTCTTTGACCACAGTTGTATCACCTATGTATCTGTTCATCAACTCTCTTTTGTGCAACTTTCAGTCACGCAGAGATTTCAATGACCCCCGTATCTGAAGTATAAAATGTTCGCTACATTTTTCTGCTGGACAAGACTGTCTGAGCACCAAATTATGCATAGGTCAAGGTTTGTTGCATGCGGACCTCTCCTTTTTGCTTCACTTTTAAACGCAATTTGGCTAGTTTACAAAGAGACTGGCTTCGTTAACAACCAGCGCCTTTAACCAGTTTGCATCACTAAATTGAAACTGACAAAAATTCTTCAGCATAAGTTGATGATTTTGTTGTCAGGTACAAGAAGCGGTGGCTAACTGTTTGCCGCCTCTGGTGCCTGCCATCAAGTCCAATGCATCAGACCTTGTACGTAACCTGATGTCACTGCTTTTGGACTCTGACAACTATGGAGAGAGGCGCGGGGCAGCGTATGGACTGGCCGGACTTACCAAGGGACTTGGAATATTAGCACTGAAACAGCTTGACATCATGAACACACTGACAGATGCCATGCAGGACAAGAAAAACCCGAAACATCGAGAAGGTTCTTACGTCGTCCGGTTGTGATTTATACTGCTAACTAGATGCGTGGCAATGCCCAGTGTGATGGCCGCTGGTTGGGTTGGTACAGACTTGTTAATGCCAGTCCTCTGAACTATGGATGGTGGGTGGATCAGAACTCTGGTCCTATTTTTAGCCATTTGTGGACCAAAGTACACCTATAAGTTTGCCTGTGCGGGATTGTCCATAGTTTGCAACTCCATTTTCCGATTGATGACATGTTGTTGCATTCCGGAGATATTCGCAATCAAATTGCGAAGTTGTCCGAAATCGCACCAAAATTTCATGTTTTTGGGCCACCGAATTTCTGGCAGAAGGGCCTCCCAAATTTCTGATCGAATTTCATAAAACATGAGTCACCATCAAACATCTGGCAAACTTTGGTGACGATCGGCCAAGCGACCTCGGAAATTGGGCGGCGAAAAAAAAGAAGATATAAACGACAGAAGTAAAACAGAATGGCTGGCAGCCAGCTATAGCTGGCAGGCGGCCGTAATAATTCTACTTTCAGTTTCAGTTTTCAACTACCATTACTGCTGCTGTTGATGCTACTGCTGCTACTACCGATCTTCGTTTGACTGTATAGTTGTTCCAGATTACTCCAGGTTATGTGCACTTTTGGCAAATGTTGGAGCAGGACTTTCAGCAGTCTGAATGACCTTCTTGTCAGGCCACCAACAGTGTCAAAACAGTGAATGAAAATTTCTCGGTCTTTCTGTGTGTCTGCTGCTATGCATATCTGTATGTGTGCGTTTAGGCTCGTTGTTTGCATTTGAGATGTTGTGTATCATGCTTGGACGCCTGTTTGAACCATATGTCGTTCACCTGCTGCCGCATCTTCTACTGTGCTTCGGAGACAATAACCAGTACGTCCGTGAGGTGAGCTTGTAGCGGTTTCTACTGTGCCGTCTTCACGCTTAACTGCCGTGAGTTATATGCACTAATAATGTCATTGGTTTTTGTTTACTGGCTAATTTATCAGCATTATTTGAGGTCAGGGCGCGTCCCATGGGAGTGTCTTTTAGATTACTGCAGTAGGAAATGTCCGATGCCCTTCCTGTCTCCAAACACCAACATCAACACACTGACAGCAAAATTATCCTTCATTTCACAAACTACCGCTGTTTGTGTAGCAGTTGTGACACAGCTTGAAGCATGCTGCCTGTAATAATACACACTCCAGCAATGTCCAAAGTTTTGTTCATCCTGTCCTGACTTCTGACCACCCTGTGTGTCTGCGTGTGTGTCTGTCTGTAGATTACCTTGTATATCACTGTACTGGACCACCCAGTATGTCTCTATGCAGCAGGTAAAGGTAATGGTATTGGTACTTGCTGCAGCGCTGCTGACATGAGTCTGTCTCAAAACCAGAAGCTCTTTACAATGTTGGAAGTGGCAGCTGATTGGCGTTAGCTAAAGGTGCCAAAATTCATTATGCAGTCATACATTATCCACACTAATTAATTGTTGGATCCTCGATGCAGCCTGCAGACATGCCACCACCCCAGTCAGCCACACTAGGCCTTTACCCCAAAACCTATAAGCTACTACTGTTTCCCATCTCACTGAGGACAGGAGGCTGAGTTGGCCCGAGCACACAGCAGTTTAGCAACCCTGTATGTTTCTGTACACCTGTCTGTGTTTCTGAGTCCACCCCATATATCACTATATATATATATATATATCTGTGTGTGTGTTTCTCGTAACACCTGCTATGTCTCTATACGTCTCTGTATGTGTTACATCACAGGCTGCTGATGAGACTGCAAAGGCAGTGATGAGTAAGCTGAGCGCACATGGAGTTAAGCTTGTCCTTCCATCTCTCCTCACGGCCCTTGAAGAAGATTCTTGGCGTACAAAGACCGGCTCCGTTGAGCTGCTCGGTGCTATGGCGTACTGTGCTCCCAAGCAGCTGTCGGCATGTCTGCCGAGTATCGTTCCAAAGCTCGTTGAGGTCCTCACCGACTCACATCTCAAGGTGCAGAAAGCTGGAGCTCAGGCACTGAAACAGATTGGCTCAGTCATCAGAAACCCTGAAATCCAAGGTCTGCTCCATTGTCAAACTTGTGAACCCGTCAATTGTTAAGACATCACTTGTTGATTAATTAACCAAACGTTGCCTTGTGCCATTGTCCTCACTTTGGTCTGTAAGGCCGTAGTTATACGTAAAATAAAATACTTGCATGAACGTTTTGCAACATTTTTGTGAATGCTTTTAACGTAAAACATTTTTAAAACATTTTAGAGGTTGTTACATGTAAAATAAAACTCTAAAACATTTTTACAACATTTTTGCAAATGTTTTATTTCACATGCAACCACAGTCTGAGCGGCAGCTTTCTCGTGCCGTGGGCACATCATAGTCATGGGTGTATACAAATGGTCTCAGGTTGTGGATGGAACATTTTCTTTGGCATTTTTAACAGTTTGTCAGGCATTGAACGTTTTATTTTGTTCTTATAGCATTAATTGATTATGTGTGTGTTTTTTGCATTATTTCGTTAAGCATGCATTTTTAGTGGCAACTTTTAGTACTGACGCCATTTTGAGCTAAAAACAGTCAAAGATCAAGGTCTTCAGGCGTTGTGACTTACAAAGCTCAGACACATTAAGTGACTCGGTGGCGTAACGGTTAGAGCGTTGGACTTGAGATCAAGCGGTCTTGGGTTTGATTCCCAGTCAGGCCGCTATCAAGCTACCTATGTCAACTCAACCTTCCATCCCTCCTGGGTAGGTAAATGGAGTACTGGCCTGGTTGGCTGGGGTTATGGCAGGGCGCGTTCACTTGTGTCGGGTGGCAGGTAACACTGTAATCACATATGGCAAGTGACGTCCCGTAGCTCTGAGATGGATTCCCGTGAAGAGCTATATTCAGCTTTAACTTTAACACAAAATGTGCTAAAACTGATGGAAGGTATGATTTCAGACTTAGTGGGAATTATGAATGCTGAGAGCTTGTATGTGACTTGAACTTTCTGATGCTGCTGCTGCTGCTGATGATGATGTTGATGGATGATGATGGTGATGATGATGCAGATGATGTCTATTGCAGCTGTGGTGCCGGTGCTGCTAGAGGCGTTACAGGACCCTACCGGTAAGACGGTGATCGCTTTGCGTAAACTGCTGGATACAAAGTTTGTGCACTTCATTGATGCTCCGTCGCTTGCTCTTATTATGCCTGTCGTACAGCGAGCTTTCAGCGACCGTGCCGCCGACACTCGTAAGATGGCAGCACAGATCGTCCGCAACATGTACTCTCTCACCGACGAAAAGGCACGTCATTGCAATGTCATTTCTTTGTTATTGATATCCTTAATTCATTGTAGTGTCACCTTGAGTGTCTGTTTACCTATTTTTTGTGTTATTATTCTTATCACCGTCTTTATTTGCACTTGTTTCCTTATTTTATTTTTAAATTGTTATTCAGCTATTCGGCTATCCAGCCGCAAGTGTGAAATAAAACTCCGTGTCAGTGTCAGTGTCAATGTTCTTACGAACCCAGCCTGACCTTGATGAAGTCCATAAAAGTAGCCCGCGTAAAGAAAAGTCAAAAGTGGTGTTGGTTGTCGTGGTGGGAGTGCTGCTGCTACTGCTGTAACATTATATTTTTGTATAGCTTGGATGTGTAGTCGTTAAGGCCCACAGTTTTTCGCAAGCTGCAGATTTTTCAAGCCAATCTGCAGAATTTGTCCTTTGCCACAGAATTTCTATTTTTCTGCAGAATTGTGCAGAATTTGATAAATGAATGTGATTACTGCAAGATTTGCTCAACATTGTTCGTATTTTTGATCCTTGTCAGCTGCCTGTTTTGTCCAAGACACAGATTGCAGATTTTCATTGGATAGCGGCCTACCAAACATTGCAAGTGCAGCATCTGAGTGGCAGATTTATCTCGGCTTGGCCACAGAAAAGATCTACCTAATGACGTCATCACATCTTCTGGCACACAGCAGGGGACAGGCTACCAAAGCTGGCTGCAATAGCGAAGGCTCACATCACCCCGCCAGTAGCCTCTGAGTAGTTTGTATTGATGCTTTGCTAGCTGATGTAGTTGAAACATGTCAATACAGAATGACAAACATTTTAAAAATCCATATTTATCAGATTTGAGTCTTCACATGTATCACTTTGTGATACTTTTCTGTGAAGAAAAATGATAATTTTATTCTCATTTAGCTAATGGTAACTTAGCGCAATGCCAGCCTTCATTATCCAACAGCAGACAGCTCTGTTTACTCGTGAACGGGAGGCCGCAGTGAGTTGCCTAATTTGGATGAGTTTTCTGCGATGAGCTGTGGAATTTCTCGAACTGGTGTGTGGAATTTGGCAAAATTTTCCGCAGAAAACTGTGGACCCTAGTACTGATTGTGATGTCAGTATTGCAATTGTGAGGATGTGGGTTCGTCTCGTGGCCATCTTGCTGTCAGGTAACATCTCTGTGCAAGTTGTTCACATGTGCCAAGTGGGTTAAGAGCCAAACTACACTACACGGACACCGGCTACGAACACCGGCTACAAACACCAGCAACGAACAAGCTCACAAGTTGTAGATGTTGTACAACATGTGACGAACTCCACTACATGGACATTGGCTACGGACACTGGCTATGGACACCACCAATGGACAAGCTCAGAACATGTCAAGATGTTGGGATGTGGCAAATTTTTGTCTGTTGGTGGTGTTTGTTGGTGGTGTTCGTATTTGGTGTTCGTAGCCGGTGTCCGTTGGTGGTGTCCGTAGCCGATGTTCGTAGCCAGTGTCCGTGTAGTGGAGTTTGGCTCTTAATTTGCATTTGCTACTAGCCAATGGCCTAAATTTAGAGTACACGTGTTAATTAAAAATGTGGCGATGATTATGATATTGATGCTGACGATGATGTAGGACCTGTCTCCTTACCTGCCTACAATGATACCAGGTCTGAAGCAGTCGTTGCTGGACCCGGTACCTGAGGTTCGAACGGCATCAGCTCGAGCTCTGGGCACGATGGTTCGTGGTATGGGTGAGAAAGGGTTCGAGGAACTGGTTCCATGGTTGATGCAGACTCTCACCACTGAACAGAGCTCAGTCGACCGTTCTGGTGCTGCACAGGGTATGCTGTTTATTTTCTGAAAGTGTAAATTTAAAGGATTAGGATCTATGTAATCTGTGACCTGATTGGAGCCCCTTTATCTGTATTTGTTTGTGTGTTCTGCATGGTAATGTGGTCGGAGGCATTACATTTTTTTGGCAGTTTCTGAGTCTGCCTTCTGTTTGTCAGTGCATCCCGAACGTTACTAACACAATATCTTGAAAAGTATTAATAATAATAATAGTAATAGCGCCGACAATTTCTAACGCGCCGTAACATGAAAGTCATTACAAGGGCGCGTCGTGTCCAAACAATTTGCAGGAA
>Ga0209679_1000468_pt1 | contig 14922 bp, 13 predicted proteins | sample WorMetHEROISLAND_4_FD_187408 | JGI IMG/M metagenome (GOLD analysis project Ga0209679, IMG submission 187408) | Marine gutless worms symbiont microbial communities from Max Planck institute for Marine Microbiology, Germany - Olavius sp. 2 HERON... ...
CGACGACACCGCAGCCATCACGTGCAACGCCGCTGGACGACCGACAGTTTGCACGACGCACATGTACGAGAGCCCGCGATTTCAGTAACAGACCGTTAACTCACCATCACACAGCGTCCTCCTTTCTGTTACCGCGTTATTGAGTCGTGATCATGTGACCGTTTTTGTACTTTTATCCTTGGGATAACTCTGAAACTTTCACTCTACCACTTCATGTTGCCTAAGTCTTGCAGGTTTAATTAAAATTCACCCACAACGTTTTGAGATCCACACAGACAGACATAGAGGAGACATTACCTTCTCATACAAAGAGCTGACAGTTTTCCTGGAATGTTATCTGCTTATTTAACCTTGTTACAATAAGCTGGCTTTGTCATTTAGCGGAAACAAAGATTTACTTCACGGATTAACGGATTACTGCACTGTTTGCTAGAATTTTTAGGCTCATCGGTTTTCCTTCGTGATATCCAGTTTACTAAAGTTATAACCAACGTTAACTTCGTGACGGTGTGATGTGACTGTTTTTCTTTGTAAATAGGCCTAATCGCATAATCCAAAAGCAAGTTAGGCCTATGTACAGTAATTCGTGTTAGTGTGCGCGTTTTGTACATGCATGTTCTGTTAGGTCGAGACATTCCCTGTTGGAGATTACCCCTCATAGACTTTTCCCTGTCATGTCATGCGGTTGCCTCAAACACTATCTAAATTAATGCGGTTACGCGTCGTTTTGCTTTGTTACAGAGTGTTTTCACGGCATACATAATGTTATCTCGGATAATTGCAGGCTTCACGTAGGCCAGGTTGTTATCCGTGATGACTCATTATCAGTTAACCACGCCTATCTGCAAAGGCTCTATATTTCGAAACATAAAAGCCTTTAATAAAACGATGAAAGACGATGCAAGATGACCATCCACTTCAGCTAGTTTTTTGACCGCGCGATGCATATATACTGCAGAGCGCGGTATTGCTATCGTAAGTCGTCCGTCTGTCGGTCTGTCTGTGATGTTGATGTACCGTGGTCGTATAGGTTGGGTTAGTTCGAAATTAATTACACGAATAATTAGCTTAGGGTCCTCGGAGCCCAACATCGGTTATCTAGTCCAAGGGAACACCCCCAATTTCGGGTGGAATAGGGGTGGGGTCGCTGTTCTGAACAGAAAATCTGCAATATCTCTAAACGGGGCAAGATATGACCAAGGTTACTATTGATGACTAATAGGAAGTCGCATACGTGCCTTCAATTAGTGCCAAAATCAATGACCCTGGATGACCTTGAACAGCCATTATGCACTCTGTTTAAAAATACATGAGTTTTCGGAGCCCACCGCGAAAATTTGGATGAAAATAGACCTACGCTATCAGCAGCGAAGATGTAGCCCAATGACTCTAGTTTCTGGCAATATATGGTTTATGCAGATATTCACGGGGGTTCCCTGGACACTGGGCGTCAAGCGTCAGTGGGGTTGTCCAAAGCGGCAAGTTTCAGTACTTTTGGTCGCCATTTATTCAGAAGCTTTAGAGGCAAGGCCAACATTATTATATAGTATTATATACTCCGTCGCCTTTCCACCGACCCCACAATACGTGACCTTGAATGACCTTCAATGGCCATTTTATGTTAAATTCTGTTTTTTTTGTCAATTCAAGTTCAAAATTTGCTTATTTACTTACATGGACAGCGCCATTATACCTATGGAGAAATATATATCTGTCTGCTCGAAGTTTGCAACGTGTTTCGGCGGATGGAAGTACCGCCTCTAAGCCTCTTATGTCCAGTTCAACTAAACAGCTAAATAAAATATTTACTCATTACAGTTAATTGCTTATTCCGACTGCTGCATCGCGCGGTTTACTGCTTGCGATAGCGTGCGGGTATCTTGTTTCTATTTGGTAATGCTAGAGTCGACGCAGGCCTTTTCAATGGTTTCTCTCATACTTGCAGCACTTCGTGTAATCTCACAGAAAAACAACCATGCAGTAGCGTGCGTTTAAATCCTCAGCAGGCCTATGTTACACCAAATATACTATACCGGTACATAAAAAGACTATTTGGTTACACGTCCACGCAAGCAAGGTTGTCGATAAGTCACTCTCGTATCGGTGCGGTTGCAAAGTACTACCACTACTATTACTACTACTTTCGTTTTTTTGTTGATATGGCCAGGCTACTTTTCTGGAATTAATCTAGGTCAGGTCGGGTCGTCGAGGCAGAACCTCTGTTGATTGCTGTAACAGAGAGCGGGCAGTGAAGCGGAACGTCTCGACTAACAATTTCCTACTGTCGCAGTAAATGAAACAACAATATCAAGTAATCACAATCGATTAGTACACACTGGAAACTGGTCGCCAACTTTCTGTACAATCTACAAGCGCTCCAGCCAACTGTGTAGTTACAATTTATCATGAAGAAATAAGACACTCTACACAAGATCACACCAAGTCTCCCAACAGCGTCGCTAGCTGAAGAAAAATAGTCCAAAATAATCCTAATCCTGTAGTGCTAACTTACAACAGAAACTTCTGCTGCTGTAACAAACCTAGCAAATATAAAGGCTGCTGTTACTCAACATTAAGGCGATCTGGTGGTACAGAGTATCACCTTTATGATTTTTGCCGTTGCTGTTCATCAGTTTTTTTTGTGGTCAACGGTTTTTTCTTTCTTTTTTGTTTTCATTTCCTTGTATTTTTCTAATAGTGTTCTTTTAATTAATTTTAGTTTCAGGCTGCCGTCACTGCACTGTTTCTTGGATTATCGGTCTAATGCTCATTGTTTTAATTTTCACTAATTTTTATTTCTAAGCTGGGAGCTGTCCGTCTCCACTCTCTGCCAGCTTTTGAACGCAAATATCGTTATGTATCATATCGTATCGTATTGTGTGCCTCACTAGTCACTACAAGTTGCATTTAAACTGAGTATCGAAGCAGCTCTGTACAAGACACCATGATATAATCACAGTGACTTAACAGTAGCACAGTTCAGTTCAATCACTCACGTCTGGAAATACACTGTGTCCCAAAAAAAAGACACTGATGTTACACACTATAGATTCAACCCACATCAACCGATTTCGGTAATTTTTGGCAGAGATGTTGCTGAGAGAGTATGCCATTGAATGGTGATTTACTATCCCAACTCTCCTAACTAATGTCTCTGCACTACCTAGGGAAACATGAACTCGGAAATTGTGTCTTTTCAGTACGCCACAGGCATGTGTCTTCTCCTGGAGAATGTGGGTGGCTGCATGATGCGGGAAGGCCAGAGGTCGTCACTTTGAACATTTGCTATAACTGACCGGTTCTGTTTGCTTGCCTTGCATGCCATAAATGCCCAAGTAATCAATGCTGTATGCCATGTCGTTAAACTTTCATATGCATAGAAATTTTCAACTATATAGACATAACTGTAGCATTTTGTAGCAGCAGAAATCATACATGATTAAAAAAGCATTACGTACAAAACTTCTCAATGCATTTCAATGAATTTGGTGGGAGTCAATTCTGAAGATAAATCCACAAAATTCCACGATTCTGAGGAGTGTTTTGCCTTTTAACATATTTGTCAATCATAAATGTTTACAAGATGCACTAAATACAGTTTTATTACCTGTTGTATTAAATTTATTAAACTACCTGTGTTATTACCTTAAAGTTACAGGAGCATATTGTACAAGCATAACATGACAGCATTAGTCAGTCTTTCAGCACGTTACACACTATCATACAGTATATTGTAACTCACCAAATTCATTCAAAGCATCAACAAGTTTTGTATGTAATGATGCATTAATTCCTATTTGATAAACTTGAAAGATAAGGCATTAACCAGTTCCACTAATTGTGGAAGAGATCTGAGTTCCGATGGGTGTATATTTCTACGCGGTGTTTCCACTATGAGGTCACAATCACAACGCACTCTGTATGTCCTATGCATGTATGTAACTCAACAACGGAAATCGCACAAAGTGGAAATTTGGTAAAAAGGTAACAAAGGAAACTGGTTACGCTATTTTTATGCAAAAACATCGAAGTCACAATGGGTGAGGTCAAGTTCCGCTAAGCGTAAAAGTCTTAGACTAAATGCTTAGACAAAAGTCTTAGCTGAACTCTAAAGTTCCGACTTAAGTTGGAGCTCAGATAAGACCTACCTGTAACTTGACCTCTGTTTGGTCTTAGACTGAAGTTAAGCACTAAGACTTAAAGACCAAAATGCATTACTTTATCACTGGGAATTCCCAGCCAATTGCCGCTGAGTTCAGCTTAACTTTGGTCTTAGCAGTTTTCTTGACTTAAGTCATGACTAAGTAAAAAGTCTAAGACCACAATTCAGTCTAAGAATATTCTTAGACCCAGTCTTTGTCGCGAGGTCAAGTTCAGTCTTAAGTTGGGTCTTAGACCAAACTTGGATATTCTGTCTTAGACTTTTCGCTTAGCAGAACTTGACCTCACCCAATGGATTACAATGCTCTGGTATGAAAGCCGGCACAACCAATGAACAGAAGGCCACACAATGTTGAAATTTAGCTTAAATATTGGCCCCACAAACTGCCAAATATTGAAAACTTAAAAACTTAAAGGTGATACACTTGTCTGTTATGCTGGCAATCATCAAAGAACAACTCATACATGCAGTGGAACAACAATGCCAGTAGTCTGTACAAGCCACTGCTGCAAAACATCATCAAATAACAATCATATGCTATACACCCACAAAAAACACACCTATGCATTTCATGACCATTAAACACCACAAAAAACTAAAACTAACAAGTAGTACTGCCTCATCAATGAAACCAAACTGCCATATGCAGAAAGCATAACACATTTCCAGGTTTCAGCCAAACCTACGATACAGTTAATGCATATCAACTGAGTCCTCAAACAGTTTAACGAACCTCTATTTTTCGGTTCTTACTAGGTTTTATATTATAATTCTAATTTATATTTACAGATTTTCTATTACAAAAATACGATATGTAGGGACACAAGAAATTCGTTTTGGACGAAAAACGGACGAAATCGTGAAATTTAGCATTTTGGACGAAAAAACGAAATTCACAATTTTGGATGAAATTTGGACGAAAAATGGCGTGATCGACGAAAAAAGTTGTCAAATTCTTTCACATTCATTGGTATTACCATAATGCTTTTACAGTTAGGTTGAAAGAATGGATGCGTAGGCTATAATTATTGGGATGCGAATGGATTAATTTTCGTTCACAAAACGAGTGAATACATCGAACTGCTGGGACTACATCGTGACGTCAATCATTTGGGGCATACCAGTATTTAATCAGTCCATAAAAGACCATAAATAATTATTAATTATGTACCTGCACTCTAACTTTTCAATGCAACAAGTCTACCGTAATATAAAGAAATGCTGCACTTCTTTATACGTGACCTGGAAATCAGTACATATTTGTCCGTTTGCAAATTTAATACCTTTCAATAGCTGGACTAAATCTGGACGAAAACTAGAAATTTGGATGAAATTTTGGACGAAATTGGTGATTTTGGACAGACGAAAAATAACATTTTGGACAACGTATTTCTTGTGTCCCTAACAATATGCAACCATCTAGTTTTGGGTACGCAAAGCGAATCAACTTTGTGCAGTGAGAGAATACAGTCATTTGAAATGCAGCAAAGACATAATGATACCATAACGAAATATGAAAGATGAGGAGCAAAATGACGACGACCAATCAGAATGTGCAAAAAATCAAACGGCATGCGATGGTTATTGACCAAACTCATCAACACACCGTTAGCTGATCAGTTAGCATAATGAGAACACTGACAGACATGTCTGCAATTACAAAGTTTTAACACACCTGCTACAATACAAGCTTTGTGCATTAACTTCACCAGCATAAAGTTACTACACTGAAAACACATTATGATGTAATTTAGACGTAACTTTAATGTACCTGCAAGGTTCCTTCATCATGGAAATCCTCAGTGCAGCTTTGATTGCTCACTGTGGCGCTATCTGGCAAAACGCTTATGAGTTCATTAGTCGTTAGTCATGGCATCAGTCAGGCTGGCCACAAAGTAGGAGAAAAAATTCTCCGAGTTTTCCAGGCTTTTCCAGAGTCATAAGCTTACATTTCCATAGGTTATCGCAACAAAAAGTAACTCGACAATTAGCAACTACCAATAGTGCCTAGTATTTTAGCTGACATTTATTGGTCAGGGTCGCTACTCCCTGAGATCCTGTTTACCCAGTCAACAGCTGTTTTACACAAATATTGGAATGACAAACTAAAAATACAGTACCTACACTTATTTATTGTCAACTGTACTTATGTGTACCAAAACCCCTTAGCCATGGTAGTTGATATCAGTCGGTGGGGTACAGCTTGTAGTACTTACGGCAACCCCAACTGCCTGTCAGTGCAACTGACAGGGCAACCAGCTTACCCAGTTCTGCCTGGAAAATGGCCATTAAAACTGTATGTGCATGTACCTATGGGCATCAGCCTCCAACCATACTGCACGTATGTACATGCAAAATTTCAACTTCAGATCTATTGTACTTCTCTAGATATCGTTTGTCAAAAAAAAGCGTTAGTTATAATCACTGAGCCACCCAGCCAGCCACGTGAAAGGATGTGGACACGTGTACAATGTAAGGTAGGACTTGTGCAGCATTACAACAGATTACGTAGTGACATTATTACATTCATTGGAGCAGTGCAATACTAGTGGCACACTCCACAGTACTCGGTAGGCAATAATAATTTTTTTTTTTCAGTGGATGCCTCTCCTGACCACCAACACTCAAACTAGATTTGATGGTGATCAAACAGATGAGCCTGTCACCTTAATCACACAGCAACAGGTGTTCTCAGGTGAGTCTGTCGCCCTAATAACACAGCCGCAGGTGTTCTCAGGTGAGTCTGTCACCTTAATCACACAGCTGCAGGTGTTCTCAGTGGAAATCCATACATTACACCCAGACAGTGTGTCAGTAGTGAACATCAATACCAATACAATTTAGCAGTTATGTATTTACATTAAAAATCAAACCGAATACAAACTTCCACATTAACTTTACATATCAGAACAAAATATACATAACGACTCCGGTGCCACACACACACACACACACACATTGTCAGAAGTGTGAAAACGAACGTGTGCTTTATAAACTGCACCAAAGTCATTTAAAACACATCACATAACTAACAAGCTAGTAATTCCCACAATGTAGTCATTCACGCATGGAATATCATAGCATCAAAGCTGGTGGCAGAGCACAACACATGATGCACTAAACCAGTATGTGCCACAGCAGGCTATCAATGACAATCACATCTCAATATGCCAGCTCTTCACTGGACCTAGCATTTCGAGTGTAAATGGACAAGGTTGGCTAGCAGTTGGCTGTTAGTGATAACAGCGTCAGAACTGTTTGTGATATACTATAGCCTATATATTATAGCATGTTCGAGGTTATTTTACAGTAACGCGCTATACAAATTACTTACTTACTTACTTGAGATGGAATTCTTACTACCATGCACATACAGAGAACACTGTGACTTCCAGCAGTTCTTATCATGGACCTTGCAGTTAACTGAAGCATGACACTACACTGTAGCTGTTGTTAACTAATATACATGTAATTAAGTAGTATTGCTCATGTATATTTTCACTTTACACATATGTGATAGCAATATAAAGTCAGATTTTTGTTATAAGCTGCATATAACCATATAACATATAGCCATATAACTTAACAGATTCTTGGCTTACTGAACTGATAAAAACTTCATTTGTCCGTGTGAAGAATTCTTCATCCAATTTTTTATTGTTAACTTACGCACTGCTAGCTAATTTTGTATCAGCTGCAAGTTTAACACGTCTGCAAGTTCGTATTATTATGCAGCACGGTATTGGTCTAGTCCATCTTGATGTTGACATAGATGTAGCGAATGAACTTCAAAGACGCGGCAAATGAGACAGCTCCGAGCATGAGGAAAAACACGTAGCACGCAAGAAAAGTGTAGCCAAAGAACTCGATGGACTGCAGCGCACCGGACATGTTCGATCTCTTGAAGTAGTAGAACAAAGCATAGAGAAATACAAACATTCCCGTTGATCTGTCAAACAAAAGTAAAAGAATCACTCATGGCTCAATTAAATAAATTAAAATGAATTAAATTAAAATTAAATTAAATCAATCAAAACTGATTAAATAAATTAAAACACTATATGTGCTTCCTCTGGCCCTCTAATGAATGCTTAGGAGTTTTTTGGATGGGATGCATTTCGTGGCATCCTCTAGCAAATGCCAAGGGCTAAAGCATTGCTGTGGCACATATGTGCCGGTGACAAAAGTAATCCACGTCCATCCATGAAAGCAGACAGATCTTTGGCATGAAGACAATGGGCATCAGTCTCCCACCCTACTCCACCTACAGGCACCACTTTCAATTTCAGATCTGTTGTACTCCCAGAGATATTGCTTAACAGTATTAAGTAATGACCCACCCACCCAATCAGTCAGTCAGAGATCCAATTAGTTCAGTTTGACAGCAGAGAGCTCTGCTATGCTGAAGAACAATCTCAATGATTAAACAAGTCGACCAATTAACATTTAAACATATTTTCAGAACAATTTATATCAACAAGCGGTTGGCAGTTGGGTAAATGGCAACAGCATTGAGCAACGAGAATATTACGGATGCATCGGATTTTGACCCCAGGTCTGGCAGGCTCGGTATCCGGCCATTTTTGGCAAATCCAGCTCCAGCAGAATTTTTGGCTGGATCTGGATTCTGCAAAACTGCAGCACAAGAGGACCATCTACAGCTAAAAGTAATGAAACTGGTCTTGACTTGTCACCATTTGAGTGATGTACTATCAGTTGCAGTGGACTGAACTAAGACAATGATATTACATGATTACAAGTGTTCACTTGTACTTTCTTGTTAATGCATGTTTAAGTTAATGACATGTTGACTTCGCCTGCACAGAACCAATGATTATATAAGTGTAGTAACTTTCTTCTAAATCCGACTATGTCTCTGGCCGGATCTGAAGATGTAAAATTTGGCCAAATCTGACCCTGGTCAGATTTTGAAAACAGAATCCGGTACGTCGTAGAGACTACCAACATAGTTGCTCTATGCTCAGGTCGGTTAGCACTGAGACGGGTTACTGTGACTATCTCATCCTGGCATTTAATCAAACCATCCAGGTTCACTGAGCTCGGCCATCAGTCCGTGGCTAGAATACTGACTACTGGTGATGTAATCAAGGTGACAGACACACCTGGTGCACCTGTGTCTCATTATCATCAAATCCTATGGAGAAAAAGATCTCAGAAGAAATGGCAAGTTCTGTGTAATAGCAGGTGTGTTTCCAGGACTGACTGCATGCTCAGCTACTTGGTGAAAGGCGCTGGCTGTTAACAGAGCCGGCCATCCAGCTGACTTGGCTTGTAAGCCAGCTGAATTGCATTTATCTCTCAGTGGCTCAAAGTATCGCAAAGGGGATGAGCTCCAATACAACCAACTGCAGTGTATGTGGAAATCTTCTTGTCCTTAAAAATGTAACAAACACAAAGTAGTAGTAGTAGTAGTAGTAGTAGTAGTAGTAGTAGTAGTAGTAGTAGTAGTAGTAGTAGTTGGGTGGTTGCTTGTGGATCCTTCGGTGTACCTGGCAGTATCCCTTTTCTTTAGGGGATGAGTACGTGCTTGGTCGAGCAGTGTGCGATCCGATCAGCGATCTATTCGTGTGAGCGGGAGTAGTTGTGCTCTTTGCTCAACTTTTAGTACCCAGTATTTGCTGGGAATTTTCTGGGGATGGGTGATGGGCCCATGTTGCAGCCTAAGTCTTACGGGCAGCACAGACTGCCCACCCGATTGCAAATTGGAGTAGTGGAGTAGTAGTAGCAGTAGCAGCAGCAGCAGTAGTAGCAGTAGCAGTAGTAGAGACACATACCCAGCACTGAAGATTGATCTCCACCACCATCGATAGTCCTCAACAGAGAGCTGAAAGTAGGTCAGTGCGACTGAGATACATGCAGTGACGCTCAGCAGAATAGCATAGACGACAAACAGAATACCATAGAGTGTGTACTGCTCACGTCCCCACAGTGTCGCAAAGATGTAGTACAGCTCCACCGATATAGCGCTGCATCATCACAGACACATTACTCAGAGTGAGTGAGTGAGTGAGTAGAGTTTAACATCCCTCTCTCGACACATATTACATCATTTCAGGGACGAGCCTTTCCAGGCAATCACTTGCACTGGTATTAACAAGCAATAAAAACCAAACACACAAAATCAAATACAGTGACCCTATCTACTATCTATCTTAACTAAAATACACAAGAAAACACAAAAACACTGCGAAGCCCCTAGTCTCTAAATCTACGAAAGGAAATGGAAGTGACTAGGGGTTGGGTCCCACAGACGGCAAGGTCGCCAATTCCTGTCGGCGGTGGGGACGCCGCCACAGTACCCCCCACACTACTCAGATAATAAGTTGATTTTTTGAGAGAGAATTACCTTTATGAACCATCAGTACACTGACACTGTAGACAGGGTGATGGAAAGGGCACATTATGGCCAGTCCTTCTCCAACAACTGCCAAAATCTCACTCTCTTAGGACCTGATCACACCTATATTACCACCAGAAAACTTGCTGGTAAACAAAAATCAACAGTCATGATGGTAACCACCAACAAAGACCTGCCTTCAGTGCCATGACACATATCTGCTGGTAACCACCAATAAAGACCTGCCTTTACAGCCTTGACACATATCTGCTGGTTACAGCCAGTAAAGGTACCGTTTTGACGATTTTCCATGTTTCTTTGAGAACCACCAGCTTACAGAAAATGAATGTTAACATGTCTGTGTTCATCGGTTTGTGAGTTAAATCTAATCAAAATCTAATCCTCTCAGTGACATATTGGCTAAAACATAACTCGAGTCACCAGTCAGTTAGCCACCAGAGCTCCTATCATGATCAGCAACATATCACAGTCCATGTAAGTAGCAGGTCTGTTGCGTGGCCCTGAATTTTTGGCCCCCTGCTCCCCGGCCCATTTAAGCAACTCAATTTCCAGGCCTGGCCAGACAAGTTGATGTTTTGGCTGGGACCACTTTGCTGACTTTACACTAGCTGTATATCCATTATCATTTTCCAAGATCAAGAGTTTCATCAATCTACGCAAGTTCAAATGCACCAGTTAGATGAACTTGGGTATACTGAACAGTCAATGTTGTTTTGGATCAATTCAGCCCCACCCAGTGCAGTCCAGCACAGCCCAGCCCAGCCCAGCGCAGCGCAGTCCAGCGCAGCGCAGCGCAGTCCCTTTAACTGAGTTGATTTCAACGCCTAGCCCACAGCATATGCACATGTCTGGTAAGCAGAACTAAAAGCAGTTATTTATGTAGAGTCGGACCTGAATGGCAGAAATCCACCCACGACACAGTGCGCCAGAGGTGAGCGATACCACGGAATAGCCGGAATTTCACGTGCAATATTCTTTGTGCGACACGGTGCATCAAAGCCATTGGCCCAGTTCTTACCCAGAATTCCACCAATAACAGTCAGTGGGTAGCCAACTAGACAAACCATTTACAACTGCATCATTAAATCCAAGCAAAGCAAACCATCTGCAGCCGCATTACTTTCAACATAACAGGATTTTAATTCTGATTCTAATTCTTTGATCACAAAAACAATATTACAAACCAAATGTCATACAAAAGAGGACCAAGAAGTACAGTCTCTGCAAAGTGAATTTTTACAGAACAGTAACTTAAAACCATTTTTGTGACTTTGTCAGTTAATAATAATATAATAACAGGCCTACAAAACTTGTACTACATAACATAAAAAGCTGAAGTAGTTACATTTTAAAGCCTACGCCTGTCCGGACTGTCCCTGGAAAATGCACACCAAATTTGAAGTCACAGCTTTAGCCGTTTTGGAGCTATTAGCATTTAACGCCCAAAAATTTAGGGTTCACAAGACCCTGGCCATGCCCCCTTTTCCAAAAATTTTAAAGAGGTCATGTCCGGACTGTCCCTGGGAAGATGCACGTCAAAATTGAAGTCCGTAGCTTTAACCATTTTGCAGCTATTAGCATTTAATGCCCAAACTGGTCTGATTGACCAGTCCCATGCTCACAGACAGACACACAGACATACATCGAATGAAAACAGCATCTCTGCCATACACTCTGTTCACTCGGCGGATATAAAAATTGCAGCATAAAATAAAAATCAAAACGATATGATTCACCCACTTTCTGTTTTTATAACATTTTGACTTCAAGCATTTCTTATCAGCAAAATCCAGGGACATTCAACGAAGGCATCATGTGCAGATGGCATAAAATATCGGACTCAATTACTATATTTTCCCAAATATATGCCGTCTTTCCACATAAAAATTCTGAAAGAGTATAGCTTATACAACACTGATGTTTTGACATTTTGGCAAAAATGTTTGCATAACTTGTAAGTCCAATGTGCTATTCAGTCTAGAACATTGTGACATAGTGACGCACGAGGCCTATAGGAAGATAAAATATAAACTAACAGATTGGTCATGAAACTGAGCAAAGCGTTCAGTGACTCTTATAACATTCAGTAATGGATTAACAACAAAGTTGGAGAGATCGCTTGAGCACGAAGTCACACATACGTATGGCCCAAAGAGTTCCAAGAAGAAGAACAGTGCCCCAAGGCAATGCCTGAGTTGAACCATACGCCCAGGCAACTGAGTTGACAAAACTCCAGACGATGAAGAACGGACCTAAATTATACATACACAGACAAAATGTTCTGCTTCAATTTAAACTGCTTCACTGCCAGTGGGGTGAGCAAGTGAGTGAGTGAGTAGTTTTTTAACGGCACATCAGCACAATGTATGCCATTCAGTGCTGCCGTAAATTATTAGAAACCTATAGCTTATGTGTTAACGAGAAATAACAGAAATAATGGAAAAATCCAGGCTATTGAGCCAACATAAGATGAACACCATATGCAATGGTAAAAGTTGATATCTTTAATAAAAGCCATAACATTTTGAGAGTCGAAATTTTCGAAAAGTTCTTTCAGTGTATCAACTCTGAAATATCTTTGACGCGCTGCACTAAAATAAGTGCAGTCTATCAAAATGTGCTTAACAGTCAAGCATGTACAAGCATGACATTCGGGTTAAATTCTCTCCCTTCAGAAGGTACGATGCCGATGGTTGGGTGACAGGAAATAGGGCAACTGGCCTGTACAAAATATTACTCCAGCAATTCCTAAACTAAAGTCTTCTTTCAAGGACACAGCCTAAGTTGGCATAACTTCACAAAAATTAAATTGGCTGCTACATAAAAATCAAAAAAGTAGCAGAAATATTACTAGTTGTTCAGTCTACAGACGTGTTTGTTCCGTATTTCACTCAACAAGCCTGACTGCATTATTAAGTAAAACACGTAATTTTATAATACATTATTTAAGTTCATAAAAGGTATAAAGTACATCACTGAACAAAAATACCATTAAATGGATTAAATTATAAGTCATAGCATGTAGAATACTATCTGGAATAAACACAACGAATTCAAAATATACCGACTTATCCAAACTCCTTACTAATACACCTTCAAACAAAATAAAAACAGGTTCATAGGAAGACTGAAGACCTGCAAAAAGAGCTGAAGTGAGGTTGATGTTCCAGACCCAGTTCTCACCTCCCATCTTCTTGTACATGTTTGCCGCCACATAACCTGAAATGCCTGCAACCATAGCTCCATATTACGGCTAACAGTGGTTGAATTATAAACAGATTTTTAGATTTTTCATTCCATTCCATTCCATTCCATTCCATTCCATTCCATTCCATTCCATTCCATTCCATTCATTCATTCCATTCATTCATTCCATTCATTCATTCATTCATTCATTCATTCATTCATTCATTCATTCATTCCATTCCATTCCATTCCATTCATTCATTCATTCATTCATTCATTCATTCATTCATTCATTTGTTACAGTTACCACAGTGATATACTCACTCTTTGTACCAGTAAAAACTATTATGAAAACTTTGCAGTAGTCAGGTTCAACACTCAAATTTCACAACAGAGTGTAGCAACACATCTGAGGCCAGGAAGTAGACTTAATTTCAGCTTCCTGCACAGTTCATTTCTGATCAAAAATTACCAACTTTACATGTGCCAACAAATACATGTGCCACCATTTTTATGGCTACACTGTACACAAGCTTTGAATCTCAGGACTAACTAAATAATATGTGTCAGAATTAAGCCGCACAACTGCATAATCTTTGAAGCATCCAGCCCAGAGCTCAGCTTAGCTCCAGTCCAGTCCCGTTCAACCCAAGAAAGCGTCCAGACAAGCAAGCAAGGTTCCTCCATCTCTGGATTCCTCAGTGCAGCACCGGCTAAAATTGAATATTAGCTGACCACGTTTCTGCTAAAGTTGAAAATCTAATATCTATCACAGACACATCAGTACAGTCAGTAGACTTAACAATTTACCAGCTGACTTATTACATTAGTCGAAATCTTGAATTATATGATGATTTACGTTTACTTCATTTGATTCCTCCATAATTAGTAACTGATGCAAAAGTGAAACATTGGCACCATCTGGCGAATACTAATACAATGCCACTGGAGCAGAAAGTTTGACTATCGATTTTTTATTCCCTCGAAACAGTCTAAGTCAAAAATAGGACGGGCATCAACCTTCGAGCATACTCTAACTCTTCAACTTCAGACCTACTGTACTTTGTGAGACATTGCTTGATGAAACAAGCATCACTTATTGAGGACTTGCAGCGCCGCTGAGTACCAACTTCAAAATATTTTATCTATGCCTATCTATGCATTCCATGGCGCCATATTGAGGGCATTTCTGCAA
>Ga0209679_1000469_pt1 | contig 14909 bp, 14 predicted proteins | sample WorMetHEROISLAND_4_FD_187408 | JGI IMG/M metagenome (GOLD analysis project Ga0209679, IMG submission 187408) | Marine gutless worms symbiont microbial communities from Max Planck institute for Marine Microbiology, Germany - Olavius sp. 2 HERON... ...
GAAGCAGTAGATACTGAACTGCCAAATGCCATAAATGTAGGTGCATCTGGGCGTAACGCTGTAGACGACCGTACGGAAACTGGAACATCCATAGGAGACTGTTGAGACTGTTGAGACGACTGCTGGTTAGACATCATCAGTTGTGGATGAGGTTGCTGGTGTGGATGCGGTTGCTGACGTTGGTGAAACCGTTGACGCCTACGACATCGTTCTTCGTATGCCAACTGAGCCTCAATCCTCGTGAGATTCCGGTTGATGTAAACGTTGTCACGGATATCACTGACCATTGATCTTCGTAATGTTTTAGCATTTTTTATGATGTCATCCACCTCCTCCTTTGATCCAAGATAGACCAATAATGGCTTGGTTCGGCCATCAGACGATGTCACATGCCCAAGCCGTCGAGTGGAACTGACCTGTGGGTTAATCGAGAGCTCTGAGACACACAATTGGCGAAAATTCTCGGAATCAGAGATAACATCACTCGGCGACAAACCATTAACAATTACAGATTTAGCTCGACGATCCTTGTCGCGCAAGTTGGTAAAAAACTCTGTAGCCACAACCTGTCGAAAATTGATACTATTGTTACCCTGATTAGCATTGGAGTTGGTAGACTGACTGACACGAATCACATCAGCATAGGACTGCATAGAAGAAATACTCCCAACAGCATCAGGACCAACAGTAACTGTGTCTGACTGAGCAGAGGAACCAGCCCCAGAAGTGCCTGCAGAAGTGCCAGCAGATACATTACTTGATGAAAGATCAGAGACTGCTGTAATGTCCAGGTAAGACATCACGAAATTCAGCCGAGTAGTCAGACGATCGATCAACGCCTTCTGATCTTGAACTACTGTATTCAGTTCACAGACTGACTTCTGTAAATGACTCAACATAGCCGATTGACTGTCAACAGCTGATACACAGGTAGAACCAGAAGCTGACTGTGACTGACTGATATTTGTCTTCTTCGACCACTTAGAACGTGATTTGACTTGTGTGAAAGCACCATCGCCAGGATCGAAGTCAACTTGATCAGTCAAAACCGATGTTAGATCCCGACAGATAACACGCGCTTGATTGGACCCGGCATGCCGCGAGACAACAGTACAAACCAGAGAGCAAAGTCCAACTCCACCCACCGGCCGAACAATCAGGTCTGAACAGTGACAGGAACACACTTCAATAGCTTGTAAGCTAGCAAATGATGTAAAATCAATCTGCAAGATACTTAAAACGTACTATATGATCCACGATGGTATTAGAAGCATTTAAAACGATAAAAACACATTACGATAAAGCTAGCGTGTTTATCAACAAAACCATAGAATAGCTACATTGCGTGGTTTCCTTGCGACAGCACAGTTTTCTTGTTGCAGCATGGTAGTAGATATAGTGGAGTGTGTGCTTCCGGCACAGCTGATTATTAGGAGAACTTGGTAATTCACTAAGAGACATGGCTGGGCAGTAACAGCCTATTTCTTAATATGGCATAGTCAGGTTTTATCTGTCTTCCCCTGGCATCATGAGTTAGTACCAGTATCTGCCGTAAGTTATGATAGATTTGTAGTGATGGTTAGTACTGCATTGGTAATTGTAGTATGAACTAACTTTTAACACTGTAGATGCCTCATTGTATAGGATTAGGATCTACGCTGTTTCTCAATGAAGGGGGACCACTTGGTCTTGCTCATAACTCTGTTATAAATAAGTTAGTCAGTTTTCATAATTTTTGGGAGACTTACAATTTACGTTATAGGAAATGTGCAAAATTGTTGTGTACAGTTAACCCACCTAATGCATTTTGTGTAAGTGCATCACTGCCTTGTAAAATCTTGATCACAGTTTTAGTTGGGTTTCACTGCTAAAATGTCACTGTTTCGTTTGGGCAATGTTTTTGTCAGTTTCTTTCGAAATTTCACAGTATTTGTAAGAATCATGCCTGACGATTACTACGGACAAGTTTTGCCTCAGCTGATGTTGGAAATCAGCTTAAAGTTAGGCCTAATGCTATAGCAGCAGACAGGTTTGGCAGATATATATTGGCGATATATATCGGATATATATCCGATATTTCCGACTTCAAAAATATTGGATATTTTGATGTTTTCAAAATTGGATATTTTCCATATTTTTTCAACATTACCGTGCTTTATTACTTGATGTAAAAACCTCACTAAAATGCGAAAATAGACATTTCAAGTTTTCAGTGCTGCTTATTATTTAATTTTAAAACATTTTTACCGCGCGGTGCATGTAGTACAAAGTGCGGTATTGATATTGTTATTAGTCTTAGTAGCCCCATTCTGAAATATATAACTTAAACTCAAGCCTTTCAATTGACATCACCCAGTCCAATTCTGTAAAATGAAAATATCGAAAATATCCGATATATATCGAAAATATGCGATATTTTCGATATTTTCAAAAATATCGGGATATTTTCCATCCCTGGCAGCATATGATGCATTGATGCAACGCATTTACTAGCCATGAGTGTGCACAATTTTGCCGTTGAGCAAACTTTGTCCACATCATAATGGCAGCATATTTTCCAAGGGTCAACAGGATAATCACGTATCCAACTAAGTGCTGTGCTGAGTATATGCTTCTCCTCACTGTCTGGCGTGTTGATGGGTTTAGGTGATCAACCAGTGTCGAGAGTATGACAGCATGATCCACGATTACGAGACAATGACGTCGGACTTGCTGGACTGGATTCAGAAGACGATCACCACTCTTAATGATCGCCAGTTTGCCAACTCATTGGCTGGAGTTCAGCAGCAGCTGGCTACATTCAATGGCTATCGTACTGTCGAAAAACCTCCAAAGTACGTGCTGCGTTCTTTGAGTTAATGGTTACAAATTTAATGTACTGTATGGTAGAGATTTTGATGACAGTGATTGCAAGCTGTGGAGAATTGTATCATATTCTGTATTGCCATTGCTTGATGGTTGAGTTTGGATTGTGCATGAATAGGTTTGTTGAGAAAGGCAATCTTGAGATCCTGCTGTTCTCCATTCAGAGTCAGATGCGTGCAAATAACCAGAAGCCATACATGCCAAATGAGGGCCGCATGATCAGTGACATTAACCGGGCTTGGGAAGAACTTGAGAAGGCAGAACACGAACGTGAATTGGCTCTACGTGATGAGCTTGTCAGGTATGTCTCCTTATTCTGTTGAGTGAATGAAATCCTCCACGGAATCACTGATATCTGCAGATTAGTATTAGAATTACTGTGTTATTTTAAAATATTTGTTTTCCATATATCCCTTTAGTGCTTTGATGCTGTTGATTTGGTGACTGGAGGGACATCCAGTCTCTGCAAGTCCTGCTCCATCTGTTATTTTTGGGAGTGGCCTAAGGTGGAGTAATGGAGTGATTTGGAAAAGTATGCTGGTTAAACAAAAACCGAAAGTAGTAGTGGTTGTTGTCTATGTAATGTTGTAGTTAAGTTTTGATCTCAGATAATGTGTGTTTGAAAATTTTGTGACATGGCATGGCATGCCTCAGTCCCCTAGATTACTTAGGCAAACATGTTCCTTTTTTGTTTGTAGTTGTTTGATTTACTGTTTTTAGAATTGTATGTTAAATATGCATAGAAATAAGACATGTCAGATATTAATTTTTTACAGTATTTGTGGTCTTCATTTGTGCATGACTACTGCATTAAGTTTTTGCCAATCATCGGACATTCAGTTGTGCTCTGGCATTCTAGATATATTTTTAGTTACTTATCTGTCGTGTTCATAATCAGTTTCCGTTTGTTTCTGTTGTTGCTGCAACTTAATTATGTACTGTAACAGTTTATGCTGGTAAAGCCTAGTGAATGGCTAATGCATGTTTGCGCTGTTGTAGGCAGGAGAAACTTGAGCAGCTGGCTGCACGCTTTGACCGCAAGGCTGGCATGCGTGAGGTTTGGCTAAGCGAGAACCAACGTCTGGTAGCACAGGACAACTTTGGCTTTGACCTGGCCGCGGTGGAGGCAGCTGTGAAGAAACATGAAGCTATTGAGACCGACATCAATGCTTACGAAGAGCGAGTGCAGGCCGTGGTATCTGTGGCACAGGAGCTGGAGACCGAGAAGTATAATGACATCGAACGAATTACGGCACGGAAGGACAATGTGCTGCGTCTGTGGCAGTATCTGCTTGAACTGCTCAAGGCCCGACGCATGCGGCTTGGTCACACTCATGACCTACAAAAAGTCTTCATGGTAGAGTGTTTCGTTGTTTGTCATGTGTACATTCCTTTTACATGAAATTTGTGTACAGTGAGTGATGGCAAGTTCTGTCTTACCTGTTAATGAAAAGTCCAGTGGGAGAGGTTGTTATGGTCTGTATAGGCCAAAAATGCTGCACTAGTGTCATATTTGTATTCAGTAAACTAAGTTCTTTTGTATGATTTTATATGATGTTGAATCTGTGTCTGTCTGGTCATGTTTTTCCAGAAGTATATTATGCTCATCTTTTATGATAGAAACAGCTTTGTTTTTCAGCAGTGTCAACCTCACAATGCGGCATACGAGTCTAGTGTATTAATACCTTATGCAGGAATTTCCAGAGTCACGCTCATTCGCTGTGTACATGTCATTGAAATGAAACAGTTGTTTATTGCCGTTTTTGAACTTCCACTTCTAAACAGAACACAGTCACTGTTGATATTATGCACATTGCACCCACAGTACAGGGTATAATTACAATACACTGGCTGTGCTGTCTATCTACAGAGTGCACTATCTGAAGAAAGGGGAAAGGGAATTTTTTTGATTTTGAAGATAATGTTTGTGAATGTGTGTGATCAGGACATGATGTTTGCTATGGAAACAATTGAGGAGATGTCGGAGAGCTTACGCTCTGAGGACTATGGCAAACATCTGATGGGAGTGGAAGATCTTCTACAGAAGCACGCACTCATTGAGGCAGACATTAACGTCGTGGCAGAGCGGGTCAAAACTGTCAACCAGTCTGCTCAGTATTTCATTGATACTGACTTTCCCGAAGCATCTGGAGATCCAGAGAGAATTACATACCGACCGTGTGATCCAGAAATCATTGCTGATAGACAACGTCAGTTGACGGAGGCATTGGATCAGTTGAAGAAGCTAGCCGAGCTGCGCCGCAAGCGCCTTCATGAGTCTCGCCAGTTGTGGCAGTTCTATTGGGACATGGCTGATACAGAGGGCTGGATACGTGAGAAAGAGCAGCTGATGTCATCACCAGACCTTGGCCATGATCTGACCAGCATAGGCTTGTTGCAGGCAAAGCATCGCACAATGGAGGATGAGCTTTCATCACGCCATTCCCACCTCAATGACGAGCTGCAGGTAGGACGCAACCTGATCGCTGCAAAGAACTTTGGTGCGCCTAAGATTGCTGAACGCATTGAGGATATCGAAGAGAAATGGAAGAGCTTACAGGCACTGTGTGACTACCGGCGTAAGCGAATTGCCGAAACCGTTGATTTCTACCAGTTCTTTGCAGATGCAGATGACGTGGACACCTGGATGCTCGACACTTTGCGGCTGGTGACAAGTGAGGATATCGGACACGATGAGGCGAGTGCCCAGTCTCTTGTCAAGAAACACAAGAAGATAACTGATGAGCTGGATGACTATAGGAACGTCATCGACACATTGCATGCACAGGCAGAGGCACTGAGCCCACTCGACAGTGATTCCCCCGAGGTTGTTGGGCGGCTAGCCAGTATTGACAGGCGTTACCACGAACTTCTAGACATGGCTGAGATTCGCAAGCAACGCTTGCTGGATGCCCTTGCACTTTACCGCCTGTTCAATGAGGCTGATAGCGTTGATCAGTGGATTACAGAAAAGGAAAAGCTGCTGCACACAATGGTGGCGACGGAAGATATTGAAGAGGTGGAAATTCTGAAGGCTCGGTTTGACACATTTGACGAAGAGATGGGTGCCAACCAGGACAAAGTTGCTGTTGTTACCCAGCTTGCTAGCCAGCTTGTGTCTAATGAGCATCCAAACTCGGCTGAGGTTGCAGATAGGGAGCGCCGTCTTAAGGATCGTTGGGATGCTTTGCGTGCAGTTGCTGATGAGAAGAAGGATGTTCTGCAGCTGGCACACGATGTCAATGCCTGGCATATTGATGCTCAGGAGACAGCTGCATGGATACGCGACAAGCAAAAGCTTGTCGAGTCCACTGACGAACTTGGAAATGATCTTGGTGGTATAATCACATTGCAGAGGCGTCTTGGTGGTCTTGAGCGTGATCTTGCAGCAATCGAAACTCGCCGCAATGCTCTCCATGCGGAAGCTGACCGTCTTTCTAAAGCTAAGCCATCTGAAGCTGCTCCAATTCATGAGAAGGCAGACAATATAGATAAACTGTGGGCAGAGCTGAAAGATTCCATGAAGGTGCGTGAAGCACGTCTCGGTGAGGCTAGCGAGTTGCAGAAGTTCCTGCAGGATCTTGATCACTTTCAGCAGTGGCTCACACGTACACAGACTGCGATTGCTACAGAAGATATGCCAAATGATGTCGCAGAGGCTGAATCACTTCTCAGCCAACATGATCAGTTGAAGGCAGAAATTAAAGCTTATGCTCCAGATTACCAAAAGATGAAAGAATTTGGAGACAAGGTTGTGGAAGGCCAACAGGATGTCCAGTATATGTTCCTCCGTGAACGACTGAAGGCACTTGATGAAGGTTGGAATAACCTGTCTAAGATGTGGGATAACAAGCGCAACTTCCTGCTGCAGAACCTTTACCTTCAGGTCTTCCTTCGAGATGCTCAGCAGTGTGAGATACTTCTCAGTGAGCAGGACAATTTCCTTTCGAAGGAGGAAATTCCCACAACACCAGGTGCAGCTGCAAAGTTGACTCCAGAAGCAGCAGAGAACCATATTCGTCAGTTGGAGTCCTTCATTTCTACAATGGATGCTAATGATGAAAAGGCAAATACTTACTATATAATCTAAAAATTCTCATTTTACACTTTTTGTGACTTTCATATTGAGTAGTTGTTGCATAAAGCGTTTGCCACTAGGCACAATCAATTGCTCCAGTTTGAGTGTGTGGATTCTAATAGTTCAATTTCTTGTGCCATTAATTATGATTAATTGTAAGAGTCTGATTGAAGTGAGTCAGTTATGTAACTGTAATATGCCCATCGTACTGTGCATTGACTTGGATTGAGCTGTGGCTGACTGTAATCTGACAGATAAACGGTGTTGTTGCTTCGGCTGATGAGCTGGTGAAGTCAAATCATTATGCTTCGGAAAAGATTCGTGGCAAGGCTAATTCACTTGCAGAAAGACGTGACGTCAATCGCCAGCGAGCACGCGACAAGCTGAATCGTCTTAAAGACTTCCTTCATCTTCAGAAATTTCTCCAGGTTTGAATAACTATATTGCACCATTCGTGTGATTGCTGGATGACTATGAGTCTGTGATAGAATATAAAGTTTTAGTAGTAGTAAGGAGTTGTGAGCAACATTAGCATTTCTTGTCGGTTGTTATGCTGTACTAGGACTGTGATGAGTTGGCTGACTGGATTGCGGAGAAGATGTTGGCAGCACAAGATGAAACTTATCGTGAAGCCAAGAATGCACACAGCAAATGGATGCGTCACCAGGTATGGACATATACCTTTTATTTGATGCTTAAATTTGCTGGTTAAAATTTGATTCCATTTCTACAGAATTGACATAACAACATACGTGACTTTTCATTGATTGTCTGTCATTGTAGGCTTTTGAGTCGGAGATTAAGTCGAACAAGGACCAACTGGAGAAACTGATTGGTGATGGAGAGAGGATTAAAAGCGAGAAGCCAGACCTGGCAAGTATCGTTGATCCAAGACTGGACGAATTGAAACGACAGTGGAAAGAACTGGAAGATACGACGGCCGAGAAGGGAGAGCGACTGTTTGATGCTAACCGGCATGTGCTGTATGAACAGAGTGTTGACGATATTGACGGCTGGATTAAGGACATAGAATCACAGATTGTGACAGAAGATGTTGGCCACGATCTGACAACAGTCAATCTTCTTGTTCAGAAACAGAACGTTCTCGAGGTCAGTCAGCTGTGTATTGTCACGCATGGATTTTATCCAGATAAATGTGAAGTCTCGTAGAGGAGTGTATATATGCAAGTTATCATACTGGTGATGAGGATGTTTTAAAAAGTTTTGGTTTTTGGAAACCTTTTAATATTTTGCTTCAGCCTGTATTCCGTATTGAGTACTCTTCATTCTGCTTCAGTTTGCCGTTTGTGTCTGTCTGCCATTCTCAGTCACTGCTAGAAATTGTTGCAAGTGACTGGTTACTGGTATGCAGACTTACTGTTACTGTGTCACTGCTTCTAGATGTGCAGTTGTGCATGTGAAAAATGTAAGGTGTGAATGCTGTATCTATAAATTGGTTCCTGCTTCGTCAGTTACTGTTATGGAGTGATAGTAATTCTCAAGACTGTTGTGATTTTATTGTTATGCCCATGAGTCTCGTAGGATAAAATACCCACTGAGTGGTTGCTGTAGTTCTTGATCTCGTTTCTTTGTATTTGCTGTAGAAGGCACCAGTGCTGGATTACTAATGAGTGTTTACACCAGTTAGATTAGTGGATGTATGTTGGTGTTACAGAGTCAAATGAAGATGAAAGAAGTTCAGGTGCAAGCGCTGGAGACGCAGGCTGCAAAGCTGCGTGATGTCGATCCAGAGAAAGAGCAACAGTTGTCTTGCCGCAAGGTTGAAGTTGAAGAAAAATTCAACAAACTCCTGGCACCACTTGTTGATCGCCGCAAAAAACTTGACCAGTTTAAGCGCATCCAGCAGGTCTGGCAGCTATTCACTAAGATCGTCATTCCTTAGTTGTATCATAGTCATAAAATTTGTCATAGAACCAAACTCGTAGCTGAAAAACAGTCTGTTCACAACGCAGGTCATGTGGTACTGACGTCGTAAATAAAGTAAAACAAGTGTTTATTTGCATTTCAAGTCGACAGAATTTGTGAGAGTGGATAAAATTGCTTTGAATATTAGTGCTGCTATTTTCTTGCTTAAATTGATGTAACTGGCTAAATTTGTGCATGGATGAACAATTTCTGTCGTTTTTCGCTCGTGAACATACATATATCTATATAATAAAAGGCGTTATGTTTGTTTGTTTGTTTGTCTGTTTGTCATAATCTATGTTCCGTATGGCCGGCCAAACGGCTGGGCCGATCGACACCAAACTTCACACACGCACTCATGTCCACCCAGGAAGTGTTTCTGGCAAGGTCAATGTCGAGGTCATTCATGTATGCGTGCGGGACTGACAGAAGTACGAAACACACGGAAAGCGACACCTGGCGAACGATTATGAAACTCCGTCCGGACGATGGGTAACAGCTCGCGTAAAGAGGCGAGGCGCCAAGCAGCGACGTTGGCGCGAGTAGAACTCCGTCCAGAGGACGGGTAATTAGAGCTAGTGATAGCATAAAACACAGATGTCAAGCGTGCAGATGACACGCAAACAGCAGCTGAAATACTGTAGAAATAAGCATTATTGTTTATCTTGACAACACTGACATCAAAGTTTACGTGATATCCCAGTTACTGTGCTGAACGTTGATTATGAATAAGTAAAATAATTTGACAAAAATATGTTGTAAAATAATAAATCTAATAAATATCTTAAGTTCAACACAAGTTAGCTGTAACAGGAATTTTTTAGAATGTGGCTCATTTATGCAAATGGTATGACGTATAGTGGTGTGTGTGTGTGTGTGTCAAGCTTGTTTTACAATTGTTTAAGTATTAATTTGTGGTTTGCAATGAATATTTCAGTGTTATCGACTAATGGTCTGATTTGTCTGTGTTGTAGTTCCTTCGTGACATAGAAGATGAGAAGATATGGATCAATGAGCGCCTGGCACGTGCAAAGGTACCCAACTATGGCAACTCACTGCTGAGCGTCCAGATGTTGCTCGGCAAGAATCGAACACTTCGCAATGAGGTCGATAGCCACGAGCCAACAGTCATTGGCGTTGTTGACCTCGGCCTGTCTATGATTGAGGAAGGACATCCTAAGTCGGATGAGTTCCAGCATCAGATCAATGAGCTCAACTCTCTGTGGTCTGAGCTACAGCAAGCTGTTGATGACCAGAAAACTCGTATTGAACTTTCTGAAGTAGCTCAGCAGGTATCTACAGAGCACTTGATGTACACTTCAACAAATGCTGCAGTAGTCACAAAGAATTCTGTAGTTTTATGATGTCGGTAATTGATGTTAAGGGTTTATTAATCGTAATTGAGAGGTTTCTCCCAGTTAGACTCTATCATTTATTATCTGGCTGCAGTTTAATTGCACAATTAAGCTTTTCCTACTTGTTCACATGACGAGAAGTGCGGTAAGTAAGCAAGTAAGTAAATGACTTATAAAGTGCCAAAGTCTGAATGAACGGAATCAGGGCGTGTTGGTGAATGAACGCTAGGTGGCAGGATAAGCTAGCTGGAAGTAGTGTGTCTTTAGATGGCGTCTCTGAATGCAGAGAGTGATTGTAATTCCCTAATGTGAAGAGGTAGGGTATTCCAAACTTTAGGGTCAGAGACGCAGAAAGCCCATGAATCAAATGATAGGTTATGACATGGAACGAAAAGTAGCTGAGAGGAAGATGAACGCATAGACTTTGCCAAGCCATACAGGTGAAGAAACTGCTGCTGATCTTTGGCCCTCGGCCAGACACCCACTGAACCCACAAGGCCACATATGTGCTGCCAGTATGTCACTTGACGTGCCTGTTTAGCTCCCAACTTCCACCAGTACCAATGTTACCGCTTGATGACATTGTTTAAGAATCTTGCCTAAGGATTCTACTCAGTGGCAATCTGGCTGACAGTGAAACTTACACCAATGTAAACATGCCTAACGACAGTCTTGCTGCCATGCTTGTTAATGTTACTAGTCTCTTAGAGTGCCTTAGAAACAGACTTGTTTAATGTAACATTCACCTTCACTTCATAAAGAGAGATGTCTTTGAGACTAACAGATGTGTATTGTGTAACATTTCAGATTCCCGATGTTGACCGTCTGCTGTTGTGTCTGTTGATAGGTGCACTGTTTCTCATTATATGCTTGTGTGTTTCTGCAGTACTTATTTGATGCTGGCGAGTCTGAAGCATGGATGAGCGAGCAAGAGTTGCACATGATCAGCGAGGAACGTGCTCGAGATGAGGTCGGTGCTGGCAACATGTTAAAGAAGCATGCCAACACGGAGAAGACTGTTGACGACTATGCAGATGTTGTTCGGCAGCTTGGAGACCGGGCACGCCAGCTGATTGATAATGATCACCCTGACAGGTCTGTGCCCCACCTGCCTCGTATTAGTTCAAAAGTGTTTTTACAGTAATAACCAATTCTTATTTTACAGTGTGTGATCAGTCATTACGTAATTTAATGTATGTAGTTACTTGTTTAGTGGCAGAAGCATGACTAAGGTGTTGTGTATATATGGAAAAATAATCACTCGCACAAAATTTATGTCTAACAGCTGTTTGATTGCTTGTTGAACAAAATAATCAGATGACTTGTTGTGGGGAAAGTAGCTTGGAGAGCTGTTTATCTGTACGGATGTACTGGATTCCAATTTTCCAAATCGGGCCAGAGCCGGATTTGGCCGGATTTATGAACTCATATCCGGCCAGAGCCATAGACGGATTTGTGAATCAACGTAAAACAACGTCAGAGCAAGAATGAGTCGAATGAGTCACTCAACGTTAAATGATAAATCCATATGTCACATGGTTTTGTTTGACGATAAATGCTTCAGTTTATCAAAAAATCTATGTTAGTTCCAGTACCATTAGATGTTACTAACATATGGGACAGCTGCCCCAAATCTGGTCAAAAAATCTGGCCAGAGCCGGACTTGGCCAGATTTGCCGAAAAGGGCCGGATGCGGGACCTGCCGGAGCCGAAATCCGGTATATCCCTATTCCTCTGTTTCTCTAAATTACACATTAGCAAAATGAAGAATTATGTACTGCAGAATTATGCAGAATTATGTACTGGATTTAGGCTCCTGCAGGTCCAGCTTTCAGTCATTTTTTTGCCAAATTCTTGGTCGGATTTGGTGGATTTAGCAAAATTGCAGTGCATTCGCACCATAATAATGAAACTAGTCTTAACTTATCATTTGAGTGATATGATCGTTTGACACAGTCTTAGTTGCAGTGCACTGAATTAAGATAATGATATTATACATGATTAAAAATGTTCATTTGTACTTTCTTGTTAGTGTGCATTTAAGTTAATGTTGTGTTACTCGTCTTGGGTCGTAGAAAACCAATGATTGTTAAGGGTCGTAATTTTCTTTTAAATCCAGGCAGATTGGAGAGTGTAAAATTTGGCCAAATCCAGCACCAGAAAACTAGAAAACTGGACTAGACAACCAGAAATTTGGCTGCTGGAGCCGGGGCTGAAATACGATACAGCCCTGCAAAGAATAGACTGAACGGCTGTTGTTTTGCTAATGTGTGAGAGCAGCAACATTATCTGTGGTATGTTATGATACCTCCAAGTCACTATACATTTCCAATTCCAGTAGACTGGAAATGGGAGAATTTCCTCAAAAGCATTCAGTTTTTTATACCATGTGTGTACCATGCATGTGATTGCCACATGCACTGTGATGTTGCTGATGTTTGTGTAAAATGCTTTGCCTTGTAGAGATGCTATAGCAGTGAAGCAGGCCCAGGTTGACAAGCTGTATGCCAGCCTCAAAGACCTAGCAGGTGATCGTCGACTGAAGCTTGATGAAGTGCTAAAGTTGTACATGCTCAACAGAGACATCGAGGACCTTGAACAGTGGATTGCAGAGCGTGAAGTCGTTGCTGGTTCACATGAACTGGGGCAAGATTTCGAACATGTTACGGTAGGTGATGTCTTTCAGTACTTGGACTGGTTGATCTGTGTTGGTACTACCAATGATTTTATTTTTCTTACAGCATACCATAAGTTACTCTTTGTATACTATTTCCAGTACTTTTTTTATTTGTTTAATTGGCCAATTTTTTGGAGTTACTTCAGATTAGGCTGGTTCCCAAAAACTGAACATCTAGGATTTGCTGAAACAGCAGCACCTGAGCACTGTTGTTCTCTCTATGTGTACTGGTGTTTTAAATAATTTTCACACAGCAGCTTAATGTTCTAATCTAAACTATGTAATAGTGGCTTTTAGGGAATTGAACAGTTGGTGTTGATTGTGCGCGAGTCCATCCTTTTTCTGTCTATTTTCAGATGCTGCGTGATCGGTTCAAAGAGTTTGCGCGAGACACAGAATCGATTGGTCAGGAGCGCGTTGCAGTGGTCAATGAAGTGTGTGACCGGCTGATCAGCAGTAGTCACTCGGATGCGGCTGTCATTGCTGAATGGAAGGATACGATAAATGAGCTGTGGGCTGATCTTCTGGAAATGATTGACACTCGGACACAGATGTTGGCAGCATCGTATGAACTGTTTAAGTTCTACAATGACTGTAAAGAGCTTCTGGAGCGCATCCGTGTAGGTTTATTTTGCTTGCTGTTTTTTATAATTTATTGTACTTACTTTACGAATCTTGCATATAAGTGGTCATACATTGTGCTGTTGATTAAGTAAATAAGAATATTTCTGACACTGGTATATCATACATATAAGGTATTGGCAGTGTTGTTCGTAAATATAATAGTAGATAAAATTTGATTAATAGGTGGTAACAAAAAAATCCAGGTCAAAGGCGCCACGTGCCACTTGTTGGGTCTATATGTAGCAGCTTGGTTGAGGTTCTGGGTGCAGAGTTCGCAGTGTAATTATGGCAACTGCTGATGAAAGGAGAGGCTCAGACTAGTAATTTTTATGCCTCCGCCCATCACTGATAGTTGCGCCGGAAGCATGTTTTCTGGTTGTACGTAGTGTGTGCATCCTGAAAAGTTTGTTAGCACAACATCTAAAAACCAATGGACAGAATTTCACCAAACTTTGGTTGATGCTGTCACAGTTGAGGCCAAAGAACTGTTTAGATGTTGAAGTTCATAGGTTCAAGATCAAGGTCACTACAAGGTCAAATGTGAAAAATTTGACAACCCATATCTTCTGAACAGTTTGAAAGATTTTGACCGTATTTTACACAAATATTGTATATTATGGTAAGATGATCTGACTATTCTGAAGGTCGTGGGGTCAAGGTCAAGGTCACTGCAAGGTCAGCTATTTGAGTGAGTTATTGCAGCAGGCGGAGGTGTCCACATCGACGCTTGGTATCGATGTGTCATCTAGTTCGGAATTTATTAAGAAAACCAAGTTTAATTAATAGTAGCCTGTAACAAGCTGAACAGTAGGTGGTAAAAACAACGAGCTGGCTTTACAGTACACAAAAAAGAGTAACTGATTGAACCAGTCGTTAAGGTGAATATGATGTGATTGTAGGACAAAGAAGTATTGATACCCGATGAAGTGGGGAAGGACCCTCAGACTACTGCAGCACTCCAGAGGCGCCATGTGGCATATGAACATGAGCTTGTTGCTCTCGGTGCACAGGTAAATTGATTGGTACTGTAATTGCTGTCGTTTTCTGAACTGAGTGCATGAATTTGCCTGTGATGAAGACTTACAAGTGTCCACCATCATGCAATAACCTTTGCATTTTTAACCAGCCTTTTCGTCTTCTTCTTCTTCTTCTTCTTTGTGTCTATGTTCACCATGGACCATAAGATACAGCAACAAACCACTTGCACTCATTTCTCTTTTGTCATCGTTGCTGCGTCTTCTGATCTTTTGTTGTATCACTTAGTAGTCAATTTACCTCCATGCTGGTTGTCACCCTTGACTGTGCAAATATTAATGTCTTTACCAAGTAGTAGTCCAACATCCTGATGATGTGAAAGCATTTTGTTCCTGGCGTATAGCGAGAA
>Ga0209679_1000471_pt1 | contig 14874 bp, 10 predicted proteins | sample WorMetHEROISLAND_4_FD_187408 | JGI IMG/M metagenome (GOLD analysis project Ga0209679, IMG submission 187408) | Marine gutless worms symbiont microbial communities from Max Planck institute for Marine Microbiology, Germany - Olavius sp. 2 HERON... ...
TGTAATTAGGAACATCTTAACTTTATCGCAAGTTTGACTTACGATTATCGTAAGTTATTATCACATCGTAAGATAATCGTAAGATTTTCTTGTAATCAGGCCCCTGGATGTCAAGTACTTACTGCGCTTTTGCTAAGGACTGAGAACAGCTAGTGGCATAATGGTATGCATACTATTAACATATAATACGCACTATTACATTTAAAAAACACGCACAAAAAAGTTTGCCCCAATAAAATAACAAGTCAAGGTTGGTCTTGGTCTAGACAAAACTCTTTGTTCACAACCATGAAACTACATTAGCCTGCCAGTAAGTCTGCTGCAAGACCAATTAAAATCTATTATAGAAAGCAGTTTTATGACTTAAATTGCATTAAATGCACAAATGTGGCGTCAATGTCTTTGTATTTAACCAACCACAGAACAAAAAATCAGCCAGTTCATCCCTCAGTGGGTGCACACCGTGGATAGTAATGACGGTATTGCCTCTGCTAGAGAAGAAACAGTGAGATATGCATAACAGCAGGCCCTGTTACCTGGACTGAGGCATTCTGGTCTAATCAATTAAAGGTGTTGGCTGTTAACTGAGCCAGTCACCTGGCTGACGTGGGTCATTTACAACATTAATTTGGTTTTACTATCGTCGTCTCTAAAGTGCCACAAAGATGATGAGCTCCACGCAATAGGCATTTCTGTACGAATCTTCTTATATGAAAAACGTGAATTCCTGTTCTACCAGAAAACACCAGCAACAACAGCAGGACACTTCCGGCTCCCACTGCAGGAACTCAGACCACTCTCCTAGTGTCACTAGCTGGTTGGAAAGAGGGCTCCACCACTGCTTTCTCTCCCCTATTGGAAGGCCTTGCATTAAGAGGTTCAAAGTAGGTCTGCACTCTCAACAACTCACCATACGTACAATGTTGAGACATACCATCTGCCCAAGCATGTGACGAGTAAGTCTTGTCACTAACACTACTGAAGCCTGTTTGTCATTTCATGGCAACTGAATACTAATGTCAATGCTACCTATGGTAAACCACAATGATCTTTCGTTATCAAAACAATGGTGTCTCCTATACCGAGAATGGCAAGAATGCACTGTACCTCAGCCACAAATACAGATCAAGAACGTCAAAAACTGCCTCTAGATGTACGAGATCTGCAATAGTATGAGGAGACTGAAACGGCCAGCCAAGTTGTCTGCAGAGCCACTCCAATGTCAGTGCTTGACCCCTGCTGAACTGACGTGCATACTAACACACACACATGCACACACGCATGCAAACACACACAAACCAGTGTATTGCACACTACCAAGTAAACAGTACTCTACTATGCGGAATGATGCAATAAATATTGTATGAAAAATTTAATGTCTGCTAAAAAAACTTGCAGGAGGCCAGATGGAACCCAACAGAAAATTAACAAATAAAAGAAGTAAATATATCACATCAAAAAAAGAAAACCAATAAATGAACAAAAAGTGACATTGACCATCTTAATTTCATAGTGTATTGTCTCTTGATAATATATAGAAATATATACAGTGATAAATGTTGTGAGTGGATGAAGGTTTGGTTGATACACAAATAGCTGAAAAAAGACATTACTAAACAATCACCAGTTCATCTGTAAATGATGTCTGAGCACTGGCTATATGATGCATCAAAAACTCCCGCACATCTTCCAATTTTACATCTGATAGTTCACAGCAAGCAATAAATAAAAATATTACCTAACAGCTGTTATCAAAAATCTACCAAAAAACTATGGTACATATTTCTGTATGACTTGTACATAGTTTGCACATACTGCAATACTGAAACCAGAGGTGAAAAGATTACCACCTTGAGAAGCATTGTACAGACGAACGGTTGTGACTTCGGGATTGGTGCACAGGAAAACACGTAACGTGCTCGAAGTGCCAGAGGTACATGTTCTATCATACTTGCAAAGAATTTGAATTCATCAATGTTGCACATGAAATATTTGTCATTGTCCAACTGACAAAGTGTGACAAATATATCCTGAAAATAAACACGGCTGGTTACGTCACATGAAATCCACATGTGTCATACACCGTATAACACCTCAACATCTGATACATCTACACTATGCCACAGAAAAAAACATTTTGATCTTATAAAAACAAAAGTTTAAGTTGTAACTAATTTTTCGACAACAAGCTGACAATGATTTAGCAGAACCCAACGAAAACCAAAATATGATTTTTTTGCACCTGACATACAAAACTGTCCTATCTTTGTCATATCGATGACCAGTGAATAGCTGACAACAAGTATGATAAGTCTACGTGTGTCTAACACTGCTGATCATAGAATTTATTGCAGTTTACCTATAAATGGTGGTGAATGAGGAGAATTCAGTTCATCCCTGGAAGGTAAAGAAATAGCAGCACCAACAAACAGCCAGGATATGCGACTGGGAAAATCAACAGAAAATGGACAAGAACTACGTTCAAATGAACTGCTATGCACTGCATGTGTACAAACATCGTTTATTACTGACAGCCTGTAGATCAACATATTACTGCAACAGTTACTTCATACCACATTAAGCAACATTCATTCAATATTCAAGTTTAAATGTAATGGCAGTATCACAGCTAGTAGCCATTACTTGTTACTTACAATTAGGTTGGACAGTGTTGCCTTTGGCAGATGATATGCAAATAATTCAATCTGTTCTGCTGTCGGATGTAATCCAGCTTGCTACACACAAATACGTAACACAAACTACGCAGTGAGAGCTTGAACATTCAGAAGATAATGAGCAGCAGAAATCAATACTTATAAAGGGTCACAATCACATTATCTTCTTCTTCTTCTTCTGGTATTCTGCTGTTCACAACAGCAGGTCAATGACTCCCATCACTTGGCAGGTGGCAGTCGACGACGAAGAACAGCGGCCACTGCTGCAAGACATCCTTGAAGCAGCCGTCGATGACCGGCGGCAGTTGACATCGGAGAACAGCGGCCACAGTTGCAAGCCATCACATTATAATTTGTAAAAAATGACGCAAAGTGATGATGGAGATTGAGGGAACCAGACACAGGGGACACCTGAAGAAGACCAGGTGGGATTGTATCAGAGGGGATATGCAGAGTTTTGGCCTGTCAAGTGAGGATGCTCAGGGTAAGGATCAATGGAGACTAAGAATCAGAGGCAAACATGGGTGTACCTGGAAAATGGCCGTTAAAACGTGTGTGCGTGTGATTTCCACCTTCTAGACTAAGTAGTACGAAGTAACACATACCTGGATTGGTTCGACTGGAGTATTCAACAGCTTCTGCAACAATGGAAGGTCACTGGCAGAAAATGTCGTAACTTCACCTTCAATAAACTCTGACGCATAACGACCCGCTCGGCCTGCAATCTGCAGTGCAGTTGCCGGTGAAATCACGTTCATCTCCTTCTCACCTTTCTCGTTAATTGATGGCTTGATTAGCGAGTAGAAAATGATTCGCTTTATGTTTCTGTCGCCAGACATCAATTTATTAATGACAGCCAATCAAAATGAAACAGCTGACACAGGAAAGGACGGCAATGATGCGTACAAACATTATGGGAGTTGCAGCAAATATACTTAATAGCTGGACAATATATGAAGCTCCGCCCATTTGTTGAAATAGGTCAAGTCGTCGCCTCCTAGTGGCCAGACGGTTAGAAAGTGGCATAGGTTTTATATTAAAATACTGACTGCACAAAAAGTCAATAGTACTGTCCGACAACGTCCATTGAAACTCTTGCTTATCGTTTCAACATTGCGCAGCCAACATAGTGCGACATGTTTACGCCTTACATCCGATCAGCCGCCAGGGGGCAGGTGGTCTAGGCCATTACATCGTTTTACATACATACATACATTTATTTTCAAACATAGCAAAGAAAAAAAACAGACACTATGCTGGAAGGACAGCAAGGCTAAATAGCACTTACAACCGCCCGCAACAAAGGAACATAAATACTCTAATGTAGCCTAAAAACTCACAATATGACAAATGGGCGGAGCTTCGTATATTTTCCAGCTATTAAGTATACTTGCTTGCAGCATGCCAAGTCATGTAATTTTCAAATATACAAACATCACAGTGATACTGTGCGCTGTCTTAGATCGTGTCTAACTATAATCATTAGCAGAAAATAACATACAAAATGTATAAAAACAGATTTTCACAACCCTGAGGATATGTTTCACTGAACCAAATGTGACATCACAGCCACATGGCATTCAACGGTATCAAGTCACCACCTGGTCTGGCCAATGCCAGCTTCATAATACTCAATGCCAACAATACATTTTTAGCTGTGACAGACTGACACATATACAACACTTTATCACAGCTCAAAATTCATGCACAGACAGCAACAAAATGTCCAGTTTGATGATGTACACCTACTGCAACAGTTGCCATAACAGTTACTTTAAATCACACAAACAATACTTATTCAATATTCACACATAACATCTTCATCACAGAAACTAGAAAGTCCAACTCGACATGAGACATCGAGTACTGTATGCCTCAACCTGTACAGTGACGGTTCCAGCATATGTTATTCCACCGCAACCTTGAACTATGACCTTCTGACCCCAAAATTTAACGCATTTGTCCCACAATACATCACTGGTGAAAATCCGACCAATACCTTTCAAGACATCGTGTTAACAGGCCCAGCAAGTGTTGTTTCCTTTCCAGCATACTTTATTCCACCACGACCTTGACCTTTGACCCCAAACTGTGACGCATTCATCTCTGTCCCACTATGGATCGTAGGTGTAAGTTTGGTGATGAAAATGTGTCAAATACTCTGCAAAATGTCATGTTAACAATGTTTCAGCATGCACACTTGGATGCACGCACAGACGAACAGGACAAAACCATTAAGCCTCCGGCCACACTACGTTGGGCGGAGGCATAAAATACACAATGACAGCAACAGGTGTATATAAAACAGAAAGCAAATAGTTACAAAATAATCAGTTGCTAGCATGTCAACTAATGCTTGTTACCGTACTTACAGATTGAGACCCATGCCAATAGCATCAGTGGCAACTAGCACTTTGCATGCATTAGCAGGATTGTTGAAAATAGCTGCTTGTGCAAGCTTTGTACCTGGATACAATAAATAAGCGAAACGCATCACAGACATTAATCTCAACAAGGCATTACATGATTGCTAACCTACATTACTGCATGTCCACCGTGCTGCTGCTCATCTGGTCTGTACTACCCTCCCCTCCAACAGACATCACATGAGCTGTGACGATTGTCTCGAGGATAAGATGGTAGAATTATTATTAGAACTGTTCTGTGCAGTATTGTGTACCACAACGATACACAGTCATAAGCACACACATATGAGCAGTTCATACACGTGTACCGGGCCTACTGGTTTAGGTTTAGTTCTGGGCATTTTATGCATTTTTGCGTGTTTTTTTTCTTGCCTAGGGCCAGTTTGTTTGTTTTGTGGTTAGTTGTTTTGTGTATTTTCTATTGTCTGCTTTGAGGCTGGTTGTCAGTACCAGTGCAACTAATTGCCTGGAAAGGCTCGTCTCTGGAAAGATCTATTATGTGTCAAGTGGGACGTAAGTAAGTAATTAAGTAAGTAATTCGTATAGCGCATTAACTGTAAAATAACCTCAAATGTGCTCAGTGTGCTAGTAAAGTGAGAAGTACAAATGTTTAAGCTGGCATCTGAAAGTAGACAGAGAAAGTGTATCGTTTTTAAAAAGTCAGCTTAAGTCCAAGATAGTCTCTCACGAGACAAGGTAAAACACCACTCACTCACTCACCCACCCACCCACTCACTCACTCACTCATCTGGTCCATAGCATGACTATCTTGAGAGACTCTCTTGGACTTAAAATGGCTGTTGACATCTAGTGACCTCTGGCTACTAATCATGATGTTAGTATGTTAATCTATACACAGTAAGTAAGAGGCAAAGCCTGCACACAATGAGAACTGTTTGCCACAATATGCAATATCTGGAGGCACGCAAAATGTAGGAAAAATTTTGGAGACTTAACAGCACATGAGAAGCTATAAATATTTTAAGTGTATTAATTTGAGACGGAAACTACAACCTACTTAATGATTATATAATAATTATTTCAAGAAAAAAATTTAAGTGAAAAAAACAACTTTACTCACCAGGTGGCAGAGTACCGTAAATAACAGCGAATTCAATACGGCGTGTTTCCAGCTGCCGAGTGATCGTGAAGATGTCTTTCTTACTGAAGCAAACGATGCAGTCACCTGGTCGTATGTTGTTAAACGACACTGCACACACACACACACACATGCTCACATCAACATCAACTAGAATAAATTACAAGTAATTTATTCATGATTAATGAGTTCACTGCATACAGCAGAAGTTGCAGAACCACAGTAAGATAAGACGTTTATTAAAATTCAACCATTAACGACTGAAATGATACAATACCATTAATAGGGTGACACGATAGGTCGTGAACGATTTTGATTTCAAGTATAAGCCTGTTATTAACAGTACTGTAAAACCCTTAATTTAGGCTGCCCTTAATTTTGGCGGTTAGAGCTATGAAATTATTTTGGCGCCCTTAATTTTGGCGTTTTTGCTCACTGAACTACTTACTAGTAATACAGTACACTAAAAATAGCATAGTAGTGCTCATAAGTCAACTGCAATATCACTTGTCATACACGTAAGCAAGACAAAACTTATCATCTATAATACTGTAGTATCATAACCGGAGCTGAATTGAAAGGTGACGTGGTAGTAGGGTTACGCAAAATTTATATAGCGTTAGCTTGGTGTTTGTGTCTGTTAAGAGATGTACTGAGTAACTGATTATACCGTTCGAATATTCGCGACCCGTTATTTTCGCGAATTTGCTGAGGTCGCGAAATTCGCGAAATAAAGGGCACGTGAAAATTTCGGGTTTTACAGTAACCAGCAATAATTTTATGTCTCCTCGTAGATATATTCAATGAAATTCTTCCTATAAAATTTTAGAGTTGTAGATGTTACACAGCATTTACAATACTCGTTCACATAACACCACTGTTAAAATTACACAACAACGGACCGATAAACGTTAACGTCAAGCGATGTCGCTGTCCATGTTCACTGTTAGTATGGAATGGTATCTCCATTGTTTTTAATGACTGCTTTCAGTCGGTTAGGCATCGAACCGATAAGATTTTGAAGTGTTGACAGCGAAATTGATTTCCATGCTTTTCGGAGACGGTGCTTCGATGCTTGCAGTGACTGAGGCTCGGGGTCGGCATAAATGGCTGCTGCCATAATGCTCCAAACGTTCTCAATCGGAGACAAATCTGGTGAATTAGGCGGCCAGTCCTCCGGCGGAATATAGTGTTTAATATTTGCATCCAGCCAGGCGATTGTAGCCTTTGATCTATGCGTACGAGCGCCATCCTGCTGAAACATTCCTTCATGGTTGTGGGAAAACAGCTTTGTTGCAGTTAAGTCAGTGCTAGTCTGCATGTGGGTGAGGTCACTATGTTGGTTCGTATAAATCAAATAAGTAACGAACGGTTGTGATATTCTGCACACAAGATTGCATTAAATTTCCCTAAACGCTGATATCAGTTTAATAATTATTTGGTAGCTTTAACATAGTTAATTTGCCATTTAAAATCGTTCACGACCTATCGTGTCACCCTATATAACAATTACTTAATTACCAGTTTAAACAAAAATAATAAGTAATCTCTGATAACTCTAAAACTTCTTGGAAACACAACAGGGAATAAAATCCCGGCCATAATGAGTAGCTTTGCTAATTGAGAGCAGCTGATATGGACACACAGGCTGCAAAACCATTTGACTATGGGAAACACTAACAGCAGGTAATAAGTAATGAAGAGGGTGCCTTGGATCGTTCATTTCTCTTAATATGTTCTGCGATGAAATCAAGCCTGTAGTCCAAACTGATCTAGGCCAGACTTACTCAGTTCTTCAGTGTATGAGAATGATAAGTACAACAGTTGTAAACAGCATTTTTCACAAAGTGCTTGAATATTGGTTACACACAAATTTAGTCTGTATGATAAGGAAGAGCTGACACACACGGCTGAATATGAACTCCAACACAAGATCAACACGACAACATAATACATATAACGTATGATACTGACTGCCAATCAACTGAAAATCATAACAATAACCAACAACGTTGAGAAAAATGACGCCAGCATCTTACCAACTGCTTTATCCTGCACTGTGAGACTAGTCAGTCTTTTGTACTTCCTCACTTCCATATCATCACCAGTAACCATTGCAATATGACGAATGAACTCTATGCCGGACTCCTCACCACATAAATGTATTTCTTGGGCACAGATTCCTTAAAATCAATACCAACAAATCAACTCACAAACAACATTAGATTATAAATATCAAATAATGATATAGCAATTATCTTTTTATATGACAAACAACAGATATTCTAACCCATGCAAATTCTGCATCAAACACAAATACAAATTTCGGCCAGTAAAGGACGTTCTAATGAATAAGTTCTGCATAAAATTGCAATGATGCTGCACGAAGGTACATGTAACTGGCAGAAAGCAAAAGCAATCTACCACATTTATAAACATCACATACATGCTAACTTCATAAACATCAACACTACTTCCAGCTGCAACGCTCGCAGTGCATTTTAAAGCTCACCTTTTTCTACACAGAAACTATCTGAACTTTTCTCGCGATCTCAGAATCGACAATGATGTTTATTTCACGAACAGTATGTGGCTTAGCAGACTTATGTATGCAAAGATGCAATGAGTATAATAATCTATCATACCTAATAAAGCTCTTGTCCATGCCCAGCCTCGCTGAGAATCTCGTACCATTTGTATTTCATCAATAACAGCAACTTCATCTGTCAACAACAAAGTTATATTACAGCTATTATCGCAGGACAATCTACGTCAGACAGCACCCAATTCATCAATGAAATCAATCACTCAATCATTATCACCATTATCAGCCTCATTGCCCTTTATTAATCTTCCCAATTATATTAAGCCAATGCATCTTCCTAATATAAATACAGACTTCTCATGTCTCTTGTCTACCTCTATTAGTGTCGTATTTGACACACTCCACATCAAAATCCATGCAGCTTTCAACCCAATCATTCTCATACTTTCTTAGAGCACGACTACACCGCCTCATACTCTCTCACCGCCTCAGCCTCCATTCCCAACTTTTAGTTCCCACTCCGTAGCTTATCTTTCAATTTCATACCACATATCCATCCACAATGGAATAAAAATAATAACAGGAAGGAGGCAATGGTTCATCACATGTGAGAAGGTGGGACTGCATTGTAAAAGTGGGAGAATCCAACAAAAATATGGAAAGTCTGGCATCACTAAAAAAGTACCAAGAAAATCATGAGAGACAGTTACATGGTGTTGAGACACTTGTCATCTCTACGGTGCAAGCTACATGAGCGGACGGCGTAACACCATCATCACTGACACATCTCCGTTCATCACCAGTTACCAAGTCACACGGAGTTCCCTAAACACAGCATGCAGCTGTTAATTGCAGTCAGCAATTGTCACAGCCAGATGAACTTTCAGCAACCCAGCTCCCATCATCTGAAAAGGTCTTCCTACTGACATTCATTTTTGCTCTTTTTCACGTTTCATATCACTGTTGAGGAAATATCTTTTCACATTGCTTTTCACTAGCATCACATCTCTCCAGCTTACAATTATTTATGTTTTAGTCCGTTAGTCGACAGGTCAGCCCATTACTTAAAATAACAATAATAATAATAATAATAATAATAATAACACTGTGAAAGAGACCTTTGAGCATTTTGCATTCATCATTTTAACTCAGGTGATGCTAGAGAGACAATTCTACTGCACTGGATTTCAGTGATAGTGCAGCAGCATTCCACTGGTGTTTTAGTACATGTTAGCTTGCTGGCACTGACTGCACAGACTGAATATCGTACTGACTGTTGCATTTTCTATTAATTTTTAAACTCAAGCAGCATTTTATTTATACTGCTGTTGCTACTGCTACTACTACTACTACTGCACTGCCAGGCAACGACTCTGGGCAAGTTGTTCACACCAATTGTGCCTCTGTCACCAAGCAGTATAATTGGTACCTTGTGAGGGCTTTCGTGTTATCGCGCTAGTTATGTGGCAGCCATGCATGGGTCCAATGAACAAGGGAGTATTGTAGAGCGGTTCTGCAGTGATCTCACGATTGCTTAGAACCGCGATATAAATCATCTTTACTACTACAACATTACAATCATCAATGTCCTCATAATTATGACATTCATAACAGTAACGTACAAAGTATGCTTAACCAGTCACTAAGTTACACGGAGTAGCCCACAGTATACGAGGATGTACAAGTACGAATGATTACACAAAGTTCACAGAAAGACAGTCAATAAAGACTCACTAACCAGGTCATTTAACTTCTGAAACACCTGAAAAGCCAACAACCGCAGAGGTCCACAATAGACGCCTGACTTGGCATTCATGAACCTTTCAAGAGCATGGTGCGTTTTGCCACTGTTAGTTGGCCCAGCGTGGTAGACTATCTTGCGCTGAATTGCCCGAGCCTCAGGATACCTACACACAACACACAGCTCATACAAAATTAGACGTTTTATACATAGGATTCATATGTCTGCTAAGTGTAATCAGATGTAAGCTGTTACTGCACAAAACAAGGAGGTCTCTATAACTACTGTGTGGAGATGTGATTCATGCATGTCACACAGTAAATGAAATGAAGCAGGTGCAATAAACACTCTACATAAGCAAATGTAAGTGAAATAATTCTCAGTTACAGCAGCAGAGATGAAGACCACAACAAAATGCTCCATACTTTTAAGTTTATATTAAATTTCGACAATCGCTTATATCCACATCACAAATACCAAAGTCCGAGACATCAACCAATTTAAACTGACGTCACAGATATCACACACTGGTTTGATTTAGTGATAACACACTCATCTCGATCAACGAAGTTGCTCTACACTGAGCCTGGTTAGTTGGATGGATGACTGTCTACTGACAGGTAAACCATCTTGGTATGTAACCAACTGGTCAGGTCAACTCAGCCTTTTACCCTCTGTGGGATGGTAAAATGAGTATCAGCTTTCAAGCTGAGTAGTAATAGTTGGCAATGTTGATGTAGATATGATAGCTACCTATAGGCAGACCTGTGGCTCAAGCTGACTGACTTGGTCCAAAGTGAACAGGGTGAACTCTCACAATGGCTGCGCTGTGATGACAGCACCATAAACAGTGTCATTTCTGTTACTATTATACAGTATATGGTAGAAGACAAAAGACTGTAATTTTTAGACATGCAGCATATGCACCATACTTACGTGACATATTACTCTCTTTCAACCAAAACTCATCACCATGCAGTTGCTGCGACATTACAAAGAGACTATCAGCTAATTGGAAACGTTCTACAGGAAGACACAATCAAAAAATGGCGGCAATCTACTGAGGAAGACTTATCGTCACTAAACCCTCTTCGAACAAGTCGACAGCGAGAGAAGAGTGGCAATGAATTATGGGTATGGGAGCATTTGCACACAGAAAGAAGATGCAGTACATTTAAAAAAACAAACCAGTTTGCTGGATGTCGGAGATCACTGATTTTCTGCAAGTCGTCCATACAATCCAGATGTGGAAACATGGTTCTTGCATGCTGTAAGAAGTACGGAAATAAGTCATCGACGTGACCTTGACAAATCACAAAATTGCTTTTACACAAGTCACAAACACATTACAGCTCCAATATTAACTAGCACATTGGTTCTAGAATTATCCCAGGTAAGCTTGGTCAGAAAAAGCAAACTATTGTGGAAGTAGTTTTTGCAGGCTGGAAGTCCTCCCTGACAGCCAACTAACAGCATCAACACAATGAAATATTAACTACAACTATATGAACTCATAAAAATAATAAAGATAAAAACACTGAAAAAGTTCTGCAAAAAAATCGATATCAACACAAAGTTTTATGTTTTTGATGCATGCATGTAACATTTATACTGTTACTTTGGGAAATTAAACTGTGCAAATGTGAGTTGTGAAAATCTTACCTGTGCATTCTACACACAACGACTGTTACAGTTTTATTTGACAAATGCAGCCATACAGTCAGCAACTATGATCAACCTAAGCTGCACATTCAACATCAGCAAATTAAAAAAAAAACAAAAAGCCAGCAATAGACAAGGTAAAGGTATTGAATTAAAAACCAAAGGTGACTCATAGTAGTAACTCAACTAACATAAGCACATGAATAATTCCTGCTGTTGTTGTATTAATCACTTCACTTAAATACTGCTTCTAGACATCAATATAATAACAGAGTCGGTGTATTCCAGATCACACTGGATACTACTATGGAATTTACTGCAATCTCTATTTTTGAAGAATTTTTCATCACAAGTACATCACATACTTAACTTTTCAAAGGTTAATTAGCATATGTATAATGAATCATTGATGTGTCATACTGTAAAATAACAAAAATGCTTTCTGACTCCTGTTGAAGTGCTTATTTATACAGCACATGAGCGGTCACATTTGCGCACGTACAAACCTGCATCTTGCAAGATGTCACTCAGGACAATATGCAGATCAGTTGGCAAATTCTCAGACTCAACACAGAAGCGACGAAAGCCAACATAGGCTTGGTGAAATAATCGATCTACAACAGTAACAACACAAAATTTAGCCGTAATACCACAACCTCATAATGATCCATACTCAATGGTGGTCAACTACAACATATTAATATAAATGTGTGCATGAAATCCTACCTGCTGTTAAAGATCAGATGCAAAAGTGATGAAAAAAACAGTTCTTTAACTCTATCACTTGCCTACTAATTACACTCACTAACTAACAGATACACACAAACCTTTACATATTTATGCATAACACAATAATAGTAAAAATATAACAACAATGGCAGCAACTAATGTACAAAATGTTAACAGTGCTTACCACCAAGTCCATTTTCTGCAGCTAATCTTCTAACTTCAGACCGTTTATAGAAATCGTTCAGCAGTTTTAGTAGATCATCTGTAAACATAAACAAAACATGCATGTCAAAACAAAAGGTGGGCACTGAGCCACAAACTGCCATGATCGTTTGACTAACACTGATTGCATAGCATTTGTACAATTTTGAGTTATCGATTAAATGTTATACTTCACATTATCACGTTAAATTAAGCACAAAGACCATCAGTTTTACTTGTCAACTACAATGTGAGTCTTTATCTTAAAGCTGCAATAAACATGAAGTTGTTGTTAGATTCGATGCAGCATAGTTTGCCATAATATTGGGTAAAATCTCATAAAATTTTACTATTTACTACAAAAGTTACACAATAATAACTCAGGAGTTCTGGTAGCAAATTTGCCCACCTTGTGTGCTAACTCTAACCCTAATCCCAACCCTAAGTACACGGCATATGAAGTTTGTATTCATAAAAGCACAGTGTTATTGAAGGTGTGCAGCTGCACATGCACGGTCAACAGGCCTACAAATGTTAAATACCATGCACACGTGCATGACCCCATGATTTGACATGCAGGAGAGCAGATGATAAGCAACTAGCATGCTAACAGGCCTAAGTGTGAATGCACACGTCCTACTGTGCATCAAAACTGCTGACAATGCATATGTATGGTGTACTGAGCTTTTAAGTATATTCACTGTTCTGACCTGTAACAAGGACACTATGAATTACATAGCAAATCCTATTTAAAATTTTTCTGTATCTAAAATTGTTTAGTTACAACTTCTAATTGTGTCTCAAAACTAATTCCATTAAAAATCTCACGTTAAATATGTGATCATTTCAGTAAAAACATGCTGGCAAGCCATTGAAACTATGAGTTAACAATTAATTTTGTGCGGTTTTTTGCTGTTGTTGTTATTGGTTGGATCTGAAAAGATACTCTCTGGTGTGGGCACATGTGTCCCTTTGCAGGTACTGATTATATCACGTGAGAATTTGATCAGCTGCTCTCCTTCCTTTTCTAGCTCTCACCATGGAATTCTGTCATATTTTTATCAATGATTGGTTCCCGTTGATAATTCATGGTAGACAACTGCTGTTCACGACGCCTCAACGCCCCAGACTCCCATTTTTGCTTGCACACGGTCAATAACCGTGTTCCACTATTATTCGACCATGCGTACACATGGTACATAATTATAATCAGCGTCTTGTATAGCGTGCCGGCAGCTGGCCGCCTAATGACACAACTAGCCTGCCGGCAGTACTATAACATCATAGGCTAAGTATATTAATACTTAGCCCTGACACAGGGGCGTTGCTAATTCTATCGAATTCAACGCCCTGGTTCCGCGGTATTAGTTGTTAAGAGATTTTCATTCTCGCTAAATATACACATACAGAGCACATAATTTACACTGCAAACGCCTCATTAATTATGTCGTAAGGATTAGCACCAAACTTCAACCGATGCGTCTGATGTACTGCAAAAATTACACTTTAAACAAATTTCGTCAAATGTTTACAAACACACCATAGAAATGTGTTTAATATTCATGAGTGACTGCTGTTAGCTGACAGTGCTACTCGCGCCGTGGCTGTTATATTGTCCTCCCTTCAGAAAACCATCCTCTACGGCGCCAATATTAAAGACGCATCCAGCGTAGCAGAGATCTAGCTGCCTACCCCAATCCAATCCAATCCAATCCAATGAGTATAACGGAAGCAGGCCAAGGGCCTCTATTTCCGTCTCTTTCTAAAAATTTAAAATACAAAACACAAATAAACTC
>Ga0209679_1000472_pt1 | contig 14856 bp, 10 predicted proteins | sample WorMetHEROISLAND_4_FD_187408 | JGI IMG/M metagenome (GOLD analysis project Ga0209679, IMG submission 187408) | Marine gutless worms symbiont microbial communities from Max Planck institute for Marine Microbiology, Germany - Olavius sp. 2 HERON... ...
TATCTAAATCTTGCCAATGCTGTATAAATTTCGCGTAGCCCTACTACCGCATAGCCTTTCAATTCAGCTCTGGCCCCTAAGGGATAAGTGTGGGGGTGACATTATGCTACTGTTAATAAAAGAACAAATTTTTACAGAGTTCAGCATAAAAGACAGCAAGTATTCCGTCAGTCGTCAGTAAACTGCTTTCTTATATCAAGATCGAGGATCACTCAAACTGGCCTCCGTATGATAATGTGCTCAATCGCGTAGCACAATGACTTGCATCTTGATGCCCTATCTGGGCCGTCAAAACTCCTGTCAAAACATGCATGGTGTGAAGAAGACAGGCTGTTGGCTACTGTGGTCAGTAATCACCTCATGCGTGATCCTATCAACCAGCAGTCTGTATTCAACCTGCTGCATCACTCATGGTCACTACTGAACTGCTTCTGCGTGCTAATTTGCATAAATGGGGACTTGCCCCATCAGAGCTCTGCGACTGTGGTGTTGAACAGACCTTGAATCACACTGCTGACATATGACCAATCACAAATTCGAAGGCAGTTTGCCAATGCAAGCTGACAATGACACTGGTGACTGACTTACAGCATGCCCCCTCTCTTCCAACATTGATTTTCCATGACCTTTCCATGACTAAAAAATGAAAATCCATGACCTATCGGCAAAACAGATATTTCAAAGTAAACAATATACGACTTACGAATGCATACCATCTCTAATGACTATAGCTGTAGAAAATTGGTCAGTAAGTAAACCAGTGCAAACTGCGTCAACAGTATCACATTGCGGTTCATAATTTGTGTCACTTTTACAGAATTGCTCAGTGCAGCTGTAAAAATTACATGACATTATCATCATTTTCCATGACTTTCCATGACTCTCCATTACCTTTGCTGTTTTCCATGACTTTCCAGGCCTGGAAAATGGTCTTCCTAAATTCCATAACTTTCGATGACTTTCCGTGACCAGAGGGCACCATGGACTTAAGACTATGGTGACAAAAACGAAAAATCCCAAAACTTAAAAATAAATCATTATTTCAGTCTCAGTGAATTATTCACCAATCACTGCTTTGATTACGCTGGTTCGGTGACATGAAGGGCATCTTGCCGGTAAAAAAAGTCCAGCTCCAATAACTTCCAAAAGATCACTTAACTCCAGAATAACGAGCCAGTTAAACAAAAATCAAAACTAGTAATATTAGTACCGGCAGCAGTAATACAGAAAAAAACTATTACATCACGTACCTAGCATTGTTGTCCGAGCCGTGTAATACTCTGACTGAACAATACCAAGCTTGTTTTCAGCTTTCACTCGCATAGCATACGGCATCCCATGCTTGAACGAATTCGGGCCATCCTGATTCAGCCACTTACACGTGTTATTATGTACACCAACATAATATGGACACGCATACAAGACATCGTCCAGACCCCTTCAAATACACAACAAAACTGACGATAAAGACTTAGCAAAGACAACATAAGATACTGCTGTTACAAGTAAACAGTGAGTGAGTGAATAAGTAAGTAAACAATGAAGTCATGTAACTTTTCTTCCACGTCAAACTATTTTCACATTACAGTAACTAACAACTTCATGAGTGGTAACTGTAACACAAAGTAATACATGGTAGCAATAATGGATACTGGAAGTGTAAGTGTATTAAAATTTTACCAAGGTCGCATCACTAATATACAGTACTGAATTTTGACACAGCTTAGTTTGCAGTACATATGATAATGAATGAATTACCGTGACTATGATGACAGCCAGCATTACACTAATCATCATCTTACAGAATGCAGTAAATTCACAGGCACTCAGAGAACTAGTAGTGAACTATGCTGTGTCTCGAAAAGGACCACTATGTCATTGCTTGTAACTGTTACATACGTCAAACAATTTTCATAATTTCTGGCAGACATATACTATACTACAAGAAGTATGCAACAACAGAATGTATAATTAATCCATCTTACACGGTTTGTGTAACTGCACAATGTTGTAAAATCTTCAATACAACAACTTTGGTCATGTTCACTGCTCTATATTAGTACACGGTAAGTGCAAAATCGTAATTGTAGAACTGATTCATGCAAGTAAATGAAATAATGCAGCAGCACAGCTACAAATGTTCAAAATGTCGTCCTATTAGGTAGCCGTAAGTCCAGAACAACTAACTATGACGTTCACAAGTCAACACTGCTACCAGTGTGCACAAACAAGCCTTAACACATTGTTACATCGATATGTCACTCTGCTTCCATAGCATCAGGTGCAACTTTAAGCTGGTTCTGAAGTCACCAAGTATAAAACTTATAAGTAATAACTGTCAGGTACAATTCTTTTGAAAATTGTACAATTTGAATGAACATTGACGAAGATATGCCAAAACAAAACAGTGACATTTTTAGCAGTGAAAATGTGACTAAAATTGCAATTGAGATTTTACGAGGAAGTGCAGTTACACAAAATAACTCAGGTGGGTTAGTTATATCCATCTTTTTGCAAATTTCCTGTAGTGTATATGTGCCAAAAATTATAAAAAATCGGTTAACACATGTCAAAGTTATGACAAAGACAAAGCAGGCCATTTTTTGAGACACAGTGTACTACTGTGTAATCAATAACTTACTACTTTGTCTAGATGTAACTAACAGTTAACCAGTCACTGTTGTTAATTATTTAAAGAAAGTAACTATCCCAACACTGGCTGCATCAGTCGTCATTTGTTCAGTACTGCTGAATCATCAGTTTTTCATCACACAGTAATGAAAGTAAGACGGCAATGTCGCAGATTACTTCTTCTTTAATGGTGTAGCTTAGCATGGCACATTGCCTCCAGCACCTCTGACCGGTGTAAGTTGTCAAGTACATCAAATGCCTATACATTCACATGTAACCAGCAAATACACTTACGCAATTTTCCAACCAAGCCGTTGGGTTGTGGCAATGCCAGTATCCTGATATGCTGGTAGCCAACTGCAGTTCATTGTCTCCCAGTTCTCAACAACGCATCCGGTAATGGTTGGACGTACTGGACGATCTGTAATAAATTTCAGCATACTTTGAAGCAGCATACTTTGAAATACAATACAAATAACACACATTCGCCATATCATCTCTTGGAACACGAACTTTCTTACAAAATGTTATGCTAGCTAAATATACAAATACACTGGAATTAATCAAAGTGCAGTGCAGAGCTTTTGTACTTGGGTTGGTAAGCAAACAAAAATATCATAATGCCTCATATCTTGATAGTCTTTCAGTGCAGAATGTCTTTGCACCATTTTATATCAAAGTAGTGCTGTCCCCACCTACACTCTTACTGTGTATTGCAACTGTTCTAATGCCCAGTTTTTGAAACTCTAGTTATCCCGAGAATCTCGAGTTATCCCTGGAACAAGAAACAGTAGCGTTTTAGCAACAGCAAATCTCGGGTTATCCTCGGAATAACTCGCCGAAAGTTACCCCGGCAATATCAGTGGGATAAACTCAGTATAAACTCCGGACAAGAAAAATGGCTGCTCACTTCGACGACAAAAATGATGATTTGTGGTAATTGGCTGAGTTGTACGTGGACTTATTCCCACAAAGGCGTCGTGCCAATCGGTTAACATATTTGGATAAAGTCGAGTTTCGCGCACGATTTCGTAATTCCAGTGTTTGTAAACGATACGGTATCCATGACAATATGCTCCATAGACATGAATATTCATGTCTATGCTAAGCTAGCTGGTTATTGACATAACGTAAGTAAAAATACGCCAAACGATAACCACGTCACGCCAGGTCATGTGGCCGCATTGACCAATCGGACGCTTGTTTACAAACGCCGCTGAGTTATCCTCAGTATAGTTACCCCGCGGACAAAAATTGTTGCTAAAACGCCAAAACTTAACCCGAGGATAAACCTCGGAAAATCCTCTGATCTCGGAATAACTAATCCGAGGTTTATCCTACGTTTCTAAAACCGGGCATAAGACTAGTAAGGCAATCAAAAGTTGAGTCAAACATAAAAAATACAGTCCCTACTGAGCAGCTCTTTATAACAAGTCCAGTACAATACTGATATTTTGTTTGCCTGCTTGCTCAGTCATATCACTTTCGTCACTTTCATGTTGCATGAATACTACAGAACCATACATTAAAAAAGTAGTTTCAGTATCACTAATCTTACATCACACAGTCATCCACGAATCAGGATACAGATACACAGAGAAGAACAGACTCGTCACTGGCGTGATTCTTGACAGAACCTTCTGACTGAAAGCTAGTTCTGGTGGTCACAGACATAAGTAATAACTGTCTTAGCGGTCTTAGCATTCCAAACCGCTAAGCCAGCCACTAAGGCTTAGTGGTCCAACCAGCTGCTAGCTTAATGGCTTAAACCGTTAAGCCAACCACTAAGGCCTCAGACCAGCCGTTAAGGACTTCACTAACGGTTCCGGGGACTAGCTCATAACCCTTCCACCTGGGGCCACTTGGTGTCTGTCTGCACCTCAGATTTAAGCTTGACTTAACACTGGTGCGATACCAAAGTTTTTACATTAGGCCTACATTACATTACATTACATTACATAAATAATAACTGTTAGGTACACTGGCACAGACATTAAACACTGTTTTCCAGGACTTTCCAGGACTTGCAAAGACCAAATTCCAGGGTTTTCCAGGACTCAAAAACGCGTTTTCAAGGACTTTCCAGGATACATGCCATTCACAAACATGGTTGCATGAGGTCAAAAAGTGCACATACCAAATCAGTTTTTGACGTAACTGCATTACAGTAAACAAGCCCAAACACAGTACATGTGGTGACAAAATGCACACAATGTATTACAATGAATTTCTTCTCTAGGCAGCGATACTTGAACCAGAAAGTAAAATTTTCAGGACCACTACTTTAGAATTCCAGGACTTTTCCAGGGTTTTCCAGGACCTATGCCTTTTTCCAGGAATTTCCAGACCTGGAAATCTCAACATTTTAATTTCGGGACTTTCCAGGGTCTGTACGAACCCTGTAGGTATAAAGACATCAGCAAAGGTCTGGTCAAGGGCAACAAAGCAAATACAATGTTTTAGGGGCATGGCACTTCGGCATGAGACACGCATGCATGTTAGCACTCCAACTTCTTTTTAAGCTGTTTATTGGGCACTGTGGACACATACTGAAGACATTTTTCTTTTCAGAATAATAATGTACACAATGCACTAGGTGCCTGTGTCATTGATGTGATACATAAATTGATGTTTCACTTGGTTACTTATTTACTTACTTACAATGAAGTCTTATATGACTGAACGATCCAGGTGACAGCGGAAATCAGCAATCAGATCACGGTTGTCTATTGCAGTATGTAAGCAATCAATTTGATCGAGGTCAACACTAGTACCGGTATGGACCACAGTAACAACATCATCTGGTTAGACTGAAGAAACAAGTCTGTCAGTTGACACAGATGGTCATTATTTTGTAATAATGGCACTTAGTTTGTGTAGTCTGCTCCAATGAACCACCATACCCTCGGAGTAAAGACTCGACAGCCATAACGCACACTCCAGGAAATCTGAGGGAAAGTCGGTAATCACTGATCACTTGGTGAAGCAGACTGCCACCAACTAATGACAGACATTCATCGTTTCCCATCATAATTCTCAGTGAAACTAAAACTCAAGTTCTCAACAAACCTGCAACAACAACGGTCGACTGTGCATATTTCTCGTAGCCCGGCAGATGGCAGAAGACCTGCTGATGAGACGCATTGCGATGTAGACCGCGAAATACAACTTGCAGCGTACTTTCATTAACGACAGTCCGCACGACGTTATTAGACAGCGGCAGACTGACAATCAGCATAGACGCATTGACATGAGCACTTCGCAGGTCACCAGACAGTGTACATTGCACTTCGAGGTCATCACCTGACTCCACTAACATCTCCACCGGACTCAGATCTATTAACACACACAGTAAAGCATTGACTTTCATCCACTGATTCAATTAAAACACTTCTAATCAAACATATTTGGACTATTACAATTTATTTCAAGCATCTGTTGTAAAACAACCTGCACACTAATTAATTAAACATTTTTTTCATACGGAACAGCAGATACTGGTATATGGGAACAAGTTTTCTGCAAGCACAGTCAATAAAAATGGTACTAGTTTGCACTAAAGCAAATAATGTTACCAATGTGTTACTAATGATTGTAGATAGAGGTCCTAATGGACGGTCGTTGGGTTTTTAATGAGTTGTTGTGTTATTTTCACACGCTCGAGACGAGGCTTGAAAAATTATGGTGTCGAATGTGCTATAAATAACGAACATTCAATATATATAAATATGATTAAAATATAATAAAAGAATGCTATGCACATAAATATGCAACTAATAACAGGCTGGCACTTTATCTAGATCCTAATGTCACTCTAAGCTAGCCCGCAAGCAAGCAGTCCTTCATTTGCCAGCACGCAACGAACTGTTCGAAGATACGACCGTAGTTTAGCCGAACTCTCCTTCAGATGTCGTTCGTCGACGTTCTCAAACAGTGATGACGATTCACACGCTGGCCGTCCCCGGAAACGCCCAGTGTCTCTCGGGATCAAAGACGACGTTGTTACGCCCGGTCGAAAACAACTGGTGTGTTGTCACCTGCTGAGATGATCGTCGTCGAATCAGACTTCGGTTCTTGACCGATCTCCGCCGTCGATATGACGTTCAACTGACTCTTCCCAGTCAGTACCACTTCTGGGTGGCTTTCACGAGAGTTTACTTCTCTCGAATTACTCAAATACTGAGTTATTTACACAGTGCGTTAATGTTTTGCACTGAACCAGATTCAAAACATCCGTTAACTCTCACTCAACTGTCAATCATTCTCTAGAGATGCACGGAATTGTTAATTTCCAATACATTTATTCATCTTGTGTCAGATGAATGCTCCAAGCACGCACGCGAAAGCAAGTGCCTTATAATTACTAGATAAGTGCCACAACATGAAAATTAACTTTCATAACACTATCTAGCCAGCCACCTATACACATATAGGTTATTAACTATAGGTGGGCTTTACAGCTTTACACCGACTTGATAGAGTACAGCGACAAGGTGTAAGATTCATCACTGGTGACTACAAATCAAGAACCCCAGGCTGTTACACAGATGATGATTGATCAAAACCTTCCCTCCCTTCAGGAGAGACGTAAACATTTACGCCTTGCATTTCTGTTCAAAGTCGTCGAGGGTACAGTACCAGCCATATGTGCAGACAGTTATCTGGTACCACAGCGACCGAAGCGTGCAATCCGTGTAAAGACATTCAAGGACCATGTTGCAAGTAACATCCTGGACTCACAGGTCGCCAATAACTCTTAAGTGTTTTCAAGTACCACCAAGCTGAACTGATCAGTACAGATCATACGAACTGTGATTGATTGGAACCACTTGACGGACGACATAGTTGATGCTCCTTCAACTGAGCATTCCGGAGTCGTCTGGCGAACTCTTTGTCCTGTTCATAGGTCCGCTGCACACTCTCCCTGCTGCGTTTATACCACTTGTTGGTCCTGCAGCATATTCCAGCAGAAGCAGAATGTAATCCACTCATCACTACAGGAAAACCGCAAATCATCGCAGATCACCGCATATCAATGTATATACATACCATGATTTGCAGTGATTTGTGGTTTTCCTGGAGTGATCTGCGGTGGTTTAAGGACTGCATTATGCTGATTTACGGTGATCTGCGGTTTTCTTGGAGTGATCTGCGGTGGTTTAAAGACTACATTATGCTGATTTGCAGTGATTTGTGGTTTTCAGGCAGACCCTGTGGCAGGGGTCGGTTCGGTGGCAGATCTAGTAGTAGTAGTAGTAGTAGTAGTCAGTGACGAAACGGAAGCAGGCACGACGTGTCTCTATGTCCGTATCTCCAATCTTCTTTCTAATAAAGTACTTTATTCATTAATAATAACATTCTGATCGGTCTCCGATTCCGGCAAGGTCGGCTGTCCAATTATACACAACATCCTGACACCTCCAAAAATTGTCTAATCATGTCTTAAATAAGATCTACGGGGCGGCGCTAAAAAGCGGTGAAAATGTGGGGCAGATCTGGTCGTGTATCCTCTGCCATTCATACATTGGACTATTTGTACCGTTAACGATTCGTACCGTAGACGATTCATACATACCGTTTTCGATTCATGCCATAACCATTTAGGTGCATTGGTTGCTATCTTTGCCAAAATGACTGCGCCTGAGTATTGTTTGAGGGACAATGTCTGTTGTGGACATTAGATCCTTTTTTGAATTTGAAAAATTGAATCGTTCAAGAGAGCACACTTTGAAACTGAAGAAAGTTTGGGTGGCTACAGGTCCTAGACAACATTTCTTCACTGAAAGAGTCATTAATACTTGGAACCATCTGTAAGCAGCAGTGATAGATGATAGAACTATAAACATCAAATCGAGATTTCAGAGGTTACATGACAGGGGTGAGTCTAGTGTTTGCACGTTGTTCGTTCTCTTGACTCCAGAGGCCGAGCCGGCCCCCTGGGGAGGAGAGCACAGAGAAGCCGAGTTTGTCACCTTTTGGTGTCTGAACACCATCTGCAGTGTATGCAGAAGAAGGCATATGAATTGACATGTGCACCTTCGTGCTCTGTAGGGCACACTTGCAAGAACAGGGCGTGGGCCAACAAACTATGGTGTACTTTGTCCGCAAAAGTTGACAGAACGTCAAAATGCACTTCGTCATGCAACAATAGGCCCCAAATTAGTCTTTCACTATGCGTGCAAAGTACGTATACCCTACATTAAGCCATTAACCATCTGTAACATTCAACTTAAAACCATCTTACGAGTATGATATTCTTCTAGGCACATGAGTCCATTTTTATGTTTGCATTTTTGCTTTTCATACGGTTTTCCACCACAGTTTCGCAAATTCAGTTTTGCACTTTATTCAGTGACTGATTTTGCACTTACACATTTTTGTATAGCGCACTTTATACATGTCCTGGCAATAACTTTGGATAGTAGATTGTACTTTGATGGACCACCAAAAAGCACCAGTTGCTGACATTTTCTACCGGTACTTTGTGTGTAAATTATAGTTTCTTCGCATTCTTAGTGACAAATATTGTTGAAGGTAATGTTTTGGTAATGAGTTTATGCACTTAAGTTGAAGTCATGCTGCTGTTCGATTCAGTTGTTGCTATTGAAAATCAGTGTTAGTGTAAACAGGCACAAAACATAGTTTCTGTAAAAATTATTGGGCCTTGCAGACTGTAATTGACAGATGTTGTTAGAACTAACGATTTTGCATAGTAAAGTTGTTTTCACGGTGTTCCAGTAGTCTTGCTGTAAAATGTGGGCTCTAATTGGCACATGGCTGAGGCCACTTGTGGAATATGCGATGTGGTAGAGTTTTTACAGGGCGACAGGATGTCTGTCCGTCTGTCCGTCACATGCTGGCATTGAGTGAAAACGTCGCAAGCTATGATCACGAAATCATCGCCGATGGATAGCCCAAGGACTCTAGTTTTTGGGATAAAAAAATCATCCAGGAATTCAAAAAGGTTAAGTGAGAGTGGGGTAGGAAAAATTTGCATTTTTCAGCCAATAAGTCGCCGTATCTCAGAAACGGTGAAAGATATGACCAAAGTTACTATTAATAACTAATAGGAAGTCGCATATGCCCTTTTGACCTTCGCCCTTGGATGACCTTGAACGTCCGATATGCACTCTGTTGCAGAAAAGATGCGTCTTTCGGAGCCCACCACAAAAATGTGAATGAAGATAGACCCATACTATCGGCGGCAAAAATGTAGGCCAGTGACTCTAGTTTCTGACGGTATAAGATCTGTGCAAATATTCGCGGAGGCTCCCTGGGGAGGGTGCATCAAACAACAGTGAGGTTGTCGACAACGGCAATTTTTAGCATTTTCTGTGGTTATTTTTCGGATACTTTAGAGATGAGGCCAGCATTATTATATGGCGATATGCAGTCCGTCGTCGGCTTTTCAGTAATCCTAAAGTGCGTGACCTTGAATGACCTTGACTGCCTATTTCGTGTTAAGTTCTTTTTTGCGCCAGTTTGGCTAGCTGAGACCGTGCAACTTCAGAAAATAATTGCATGAAAACTAATAAAGATAGACACATACTGTCAGTGGTGCAAATGTTTGGCAGGGACTCTAGTTTCTGGCAACATAAGGTTTGTGCGGATATTCGGTTCAAGGACAGTGAGGTTTTGCGTTGAAAATGCAAAGATTAAAGTGACACTGTCACATCAAGGTCATTGGAGGGGCACATTACAGAATTTATGCAAAACGTGTGTTGAACGCTGCAGTTTCAGACTAACATGTGCTATATAAATTTCACTATATACTTATAGTGTGTCTCTGTGTGTGTTGTGTAGACAGAATGGTGAAGGAACAGTACCGAGAGTCCGATGTGGCAAAGAAGATAAGCCACATTACCTTTGGGATGATGAGTGCTGAAGAGATGCGGAGGCAGTCACACATCCAGGTTGTCAGCAAAAGCCTCTATGTACAAGACACACATCAGCCCGTGCAGTATGGAGTCCTAGACTGTAGAATGGGTGTATTCAAGTCAAGTAAGTGTGGTACGTGTGGACTCGAAGCGGCGTACTGCCCAGGACATTATGGATTTGTTGATCTTGAACTTCCTGTCTTTCATCCAGGTTATTTCAAAGCTACAGTCAAAGTGCTGCAGTACATATGTAAGACATGCTCTCGTGTTCTTCTTTCACCTGTTCAGCGTGAACACTTCTTGAAAAAGATCGGTCGTCGGGAGTTAGCATACATAGAGAAAAAGAATATTCACAGAGAGATTTCTGAGTCTTGTCGTAAAGTGAATGTTTGCGAGCACTGCCATGAATACAACAGAATAGTAAAGAAATGTGGTATGCTAAAGATTGTGCATGAGAAGTACAAACGTGCGAAAAAGACATCCAGCGAAGTTACTGAGGAATTTTTACACAGCTTTGACAATGCTGTTCAAACCAACAAAGATCTGGAGTCATTGATCCACAAAGCTCAGGAAATTCTCAATCCGAGAAAAGTTCTGGATCTGTTCGAACAAATACATGATGAAGATGTGCCGCTGTTGGTAATGGACCGAGAATGTGGACATCCCTGTGATATGATCATACAGCGACTTCTTGTGCCTCCAGTCTGCATTCGTCCGTCAGTCGTGTCCGAAGTAAAAACTGGAACGACGGAAGATGACATTACGATGAGTTTGACGAAAATAATCATCGCAAATGAGAGCATACGCAAGTATCGCGTAATTGGTGCCATGGTTCATCAGGTAATGGAGAATTGGGAACGCTTGCAGTTGTATGTGGCGCTGATGATTAACAGTGAAATTACTGGCGTTCCCCTGAATCTGCGAAGTGAAATGCCATCAAAGCCAATGAGAGGAATTGTCCAACGCCTGAAAGGCAAACATGGTCGTTTCCGTGAAAACCTCAGTGGCAAACGATGCAACTACACTGGTCGCACTGTCATTTCACCTGATCCAAACTTGCGTATAGATCAGGTCGGAATACCACTTCATGTTGCTAAGATTCTGACGTATCCGGAGCGAGTAACAAAGGCAAATATGGCAGTCATGCAACAGCTGATTCTTAATGGTGCAGACAGCCATCCAGGCGCCAACTACCATGAGACGTTTGATCACAGGAAACGGACGTATTTGAAGTTTGGTGACCGTGAAGGATTGGCTCGGAGACTTCGTGTTGGTGATGTTGTTGAGAGACATCTGAAGGATGATGACATCGTCTTGTTTAACAGGCAGCCATCTCTTCACAAGCTGAGCATGCAGGCATTCTATACAAAGGTGTTGCCTCATCGGACGTTTCGATTCAATGAGTGTTGCTGCAATCCGTTTAATGCGGACTTTGATGGAGATGAGATGAACATTCATTTCCCTCAGTCGGAAGAAGCTAGAGCTGAAGCCATCGTTCTCATGGGCTCAAAGTCAAATATTGCTACACCGAGAAGTGGTGAACCACTTATTGCTGCTATTCAAGATTTCATCACTGGAGCGTATCTGCTTACTCAGAAAGATGTGTTTTTTGACAGAGCTCATGCTTGTCAGTTAGCTACAGCTATGATGACGCAGAATGAGCTAGGTACTCGTATTGACCTGCCCTCACCTGCAATACTGAAACCATGTCCATTGTGGACAGGAAAGCAGATATTTAGCCTTGTCATTCGACCCAACCGCCAAAGTAAGGTGCGTGCTTATCTTCATGCTAAGTCAAGCAAGGATTATGCAAAAGGAGACGAGATGTGTGTTACTGACAGTTTCGTTGTGATTCGTAATGGTGAACTTCTTGCGGGAAAGATGAGCAAAGCAACACTTGGATCTGGTTCCAAAGACAACATATTTTACTCCATTTTGAGAGAATTTGGTGAGGAAGAAACTGCTCGTGCATTGTCGAGGCTTGCAAAACTTTCATCTGCATTTATCATGAATCGTGGATTTTCTATTGGCATAGGTGATGTCACACCAGGACCAGATCTTGTTCGTCAGAAGAAACATTTGGTATGTGAAGGATATACCAAATGCAGTAAACTAATTTCAGACTTTGAGGCTGGCATTTTGAAGGCAAAGCCTGGCTGTTCTGTAGAAACAACTCTGGAACATGAGTTGTCTGGAACACTGTCTAAGATTCGTGACAATGCTGCAACCGCGTGCCTCACATCTTTGTCGAAGAATAACAGTCCCAAGATTATGGTTCTGTGTGGATCAAAAGGGAGTAACGACAACATATCACAGATGATTGCTTGTGTTGGTCAGCAGGTGATCAACAATCATCGCATACAGAATGGTTTTGAAGATCGCTCACTGCCGCACTTTGCCAGGAATTCTAAAGACCCCGCCGCACGTGGTTTTGTCCAGAATAGTTTCTATACTGGGATGACTGCAACAGAGTTCTTTTTTCACACCATGGGTGGACGCGAGGGCCTTGTTGATACTGCCGTCAAGACTGCTGACACTGGATACACACAGCGTCGATTGGTGAAGACAATTGAAGACCTCTGTGTGCAGTATGACTGTACTGTGAGAACGTCCCTGAATGAGGTAGTGCAGTTTGTGTATAGTGGTGATGGACTTGATCCCACAGAGATGGAAGGTGATAATAAACCAGTTGACTTTTCACGTTTCATGGAAAGCATTCGCAGCCAGTTTCCATGTCCAAATGAGTGGCCATTGACTGGAGATCAGATGACAAAGATTGTGGAGTCACTTGATCTTTGTGATGAAGGATTTGACCAGTGCAGTGACGAATACCGACAAGAGTGGAAGAACTTTGTGCTGAACTTAGCAAAGTCTGTTTCCAGCTCCTGGAATAAGTATGGACTTGACCTAGCGTCGGCTACAGATTCAAAGAAGAAAGTGCTGTATCATCTGAACCGAGTTACTGCCACGCAAATGAACCACTTCTTTGTTGAATGCATCAAGAAATTTGTGCGTGCAAAAATTCAGCCTGGAACGGCTGTGGGTGCAATGGCTGCACAGAGTGTCGGCGAACCAGCTACACAAATGACACTTAAAACTTTTCACTTTGCCGGCCTTGCATCCATGAATATAACACAGGGCGTTCCTCGGCTTAAAGAGCTCATCAATGCAACAAAATCCATATCCACACCTATAATCCGATGTGTTCTGGAAGACAGCATATCGGAAGAATTTGCTCGTCTCGTGAAAGGGCGCATTGAGAAAACTTTACTTGGCCAGGTTGCAAAATACTTTGAAGAAGTCTATCTGCCAGATGATTGGTTTATCTTGGTTGTGCTTGATTTAGAACGTATTAAGCTTCTGCGATTGGAAGTAGATATCTACTCGATTCAGGGTGCCATTCTTGCATCGAAGCTGCACGTCAAACCAGAGAACATAATGATACATAATGAGGCAGTGTTCTGTGTTCGACCAAAAGCAATAAAACATGGTGCCAAGGCAAAGCAATCGTCAGAGTATTTTGTGATGCAGCAGCTACTAGAAGACTTGCCAAAGGTTGTTATCAAAGGGTTGCCATCAGTCAGCCGTGCTGTCATCGAGCTGAAAGGTAACGGGGAGTACACTCTGGCAGTGGAAGGTAATCAGCTGCGGGATGTTATGATTGTGCCAGGAGTCGTAACTTCAAAAGTGGTGTCTAACAACACCACAGAAGTTGAAAAAACTCTTGGCATTGAAGCTGCAAGAAGGACCATTATCACAGAGATATCGGAAACGATGAAGGGCCATAGCATTAACGTTGATGCGCGACATATAATGCTGATGGCTGACGTCATGACGTACAAAGGTGAAGTTATTGGCATGACCAGATTTGGAATGGCCAAGAAGAATGAAAGTGTTCTCATGCTTGCATCATTTGAGAAGACAAATGATCATCTGTTTGAAGCAGCATACCATGGACAGTGTGATCCAATCAGTGGAGTTAGTGAGTCGATCATTGTTGGAATGCCAATGTCTGTTGGAACGGGATTGTTCAAACTGTTGCATAAAGTTGATCGTGATGTGTCATCAACATGTAGACCATTACTCTTTGATATGCCTGAATTTCATATCCCAGAAGCCAGTTAACTAGATACTGCTTTGTTCTCTAAAGTTATTCAAGAATTCAGTCCTGCTTTTATGTTCCTGTTGTTTCGAATCGTTTGTTTTTTCAACTTTGTAACTTTTACAGGACCACCCACGATGGCGCGTTGGCGGTCTGAAGTGTCCTGTCAAATTTCGTATTGATATGACTTATAGTTTCGAAGATATTGAAAATTCAATTTTTCTTACGTTTGGCTTGAAATCGCCT
>Ga0209679_1000473_pt1 | contig 14808 bp, 9 predicted proteins | sample WorMetHEROISLAND_4_FD_187408 | JGI IMG/M metagenome (GOLD analysis project Ga0209679, IMG submission 187408) | Marine gutless worms symbiont microbial communities from Max Planck institute for Marine Microbiology, Germany - Olavius sp. 2 HERON... ...
AATACAAAACGAAGCAAAGCAATAATGCATACGTAAAACAAGGACACGAATGGGTTTGTTGCCTTATAAATATTTATAGTATAGCCGAATTGTAAGGTAATTTATACAGAATGTATACGTTTTTTGTGCCAAAACAATCTCCAAGAAATATAGAGTTGCTTCATGAAATATATGCGATAGTAGCCACTATAGTCCAAGTTATTTTTTGTGTGTGGTTATTTTCGATCAATATTTCATACAATACTGTACTATTGTACTAATAGCAGTTAACATAGTTCCACAGACTCCCACAGTAGTTATTTATGCATCTTCACAAAACATGCAACTGACTATATCACTCAGGTTTATTTCAGACAGCAAGGTCCGTAGAACAAGTCAATGATAAGAAGAAGAATCATAAAAACTATAACTCTAATGAAACAAAATGACGAACCAATAAATACAGTAAATAGTATACATAGTTAATCAACTTTTTATATTTATATTACATATTTTTTCAGTAAAATTCATGCAGCAACTTGATTAATGTTGTACTGCCTATTATACCTACAAATACATACGGTATACAGTTGCACGATATCATATTTTCGCCACATATAAACTGTATGAAATACACTTTATTCGTAATAATAATAAATATGTGAACGAGCTACTAACTTATAAATTTATCCTTTAATTCTGTGTTAATTCTTTAATTCTGTGAACTGAAAAGTTAGCAGCGTCTTTTTGTCTTTTTAAATGTCTGATATATATGAAACTTTGCATTTGTTTATTTTGAAAAAAGTAATGACATATGCGCTACCGATTTTATTATCAATATTGTACATTAAAATAAATTGTTATATTATATTAAATACGGATAACAGTTACTGTTTATCAGTAAAAACCAATTCACAAACTTTATTTTCTGCTATGTTTTCAGGCAGATACACTAAATCAAGAAAATAGGCTATGATTTAAAATTATGCACATACTTCCATCTGCGTGGGGGCTTGAATAATGATGTTTATATTACTAATGTTTATGCTTGTAACATTATCAAATCATCAATGCAAAAAGTTATATATGGGAATCTTTATTCACCATAAATTGTAGCAGTACAAATAGTAAGCTAAAAATTAGTTTAGAAAAAAACAGGAAAAGTTATGGGACGAGTGCAGTTTCGTGATCCTCATGAGAGAAAATGGCGACATAATAAATTTGTCCCTCCCCAGACCCCTCCCTTCAATTTAGCTGTATTTTTCGTACAAGAATAAACGATTTAGCTTTGCTAGTAGTCCCAAAGGAAGTGGTTAGGACAATCGTGATCCCAATGTATTGTATCGAGTACCACGTATCTGCACTCTAGCCAACGTATGAGTTACAGTTAACTAATTTTTAAGGATTAACAACATTAGTGCATTACTGCATGCATATGACAAACACAATATAACGAATTACCCAAGACGTATTCAGTGTTAGCTGAATATGCGTCAACAAAAATCAAGAAGACATTTTAGCCCGTTTTGATACATGCAGTTGAAAAAAGCTTGTGTTAGCCTGTACGTGGTATATTAGTTAAGATTTAGTTAAGTTATTGTTTACCTGTTTATTTGTTTCCTACCATTATTACGGTGAATAAAGATTTTCAAAGTCACATACAGGGGCGTCTATCCCCCCCAACAACCAAGGTGCTATTCCCTCAACTTCCCACTAATTCACCTTCATTTTCCATTCCCCCTTTCCCCTCCCTTCCCCTCTCCCCTCCCCTAGTTCTTCCTCCCTCCGCTCCATTCCCCTCCTGCCACGAAGCGGCAAACTTGAAACCAGCTAGAGGGTCTGGGGGAGCACTGTAAGCTCCTTCAGTGGGGACTGGGGCGAAGCCCCAGCCGACATCAATTTTGGTGTATTCTGAGAGGGAAAAACTCATTTGACAGCAATTATTATATGGATTTTTGTATACTGAAATTTGTAAATAAAATCCCCCCAAATGTCCTTGGCGCATTTGTCTCCAACGGTAGATAAGAATAGACCCCCTGATCACATAAACTAGTTTTTGTGTTTATTATTTACTGCTGTTGTCCGTGGATGTCCGCTTATGACTCAGTTCAGGCTGTGTTTGATTAATATCGCAGCACAGCTTCCATTTCCTTGAACTAACACGCGCTCCCCATCAGTCACCGTGCCACGGCGTGTCTGTCTGTATTCGTATATGTTTCTGTGCCATACTTCTGCATATGCATACTGGGACAAAGTAACGCACTAGAACAGTAGAACGACACGTATATATACAGGGTGGGCCAAAAAACTGGACCATTTTTGAATGTTGATAACTTTACGATGGTTAGTGGTAGAAAGGCGTGTGTATGTCAAAAGTTTACGAAATTTATCTAGAAAAAAGTATAAACTTGCATAGCAGTATGTTTAAATATTCTTTGCCTAATTTACATAAATATTCACTATCCCTGAGATTACGCTGAGTTTGACAATAACGCATATTATAATGAATTTTCACTCAACACACAATGAAACAACAACGATCGTTTACACGCATGGTTAGTCCAGACGAAATTCAACATGGGCACCCTTGACCTTGATAACCATCATCAGTCTTTTTGGCAGCTGATCGATCGCTCGATTTAACATGTTCTGGCTTAGCTGAGCCCAGCAGTCGATTAGCACGCATTTCAGCTGCTCATTGAAGCGGAAAACTGGCCGCCAAACAGTCCAGAGCCAAATCCTGTGGATTATTCAGCGTGGGGGCTTGCAACAGATGATGTCATCACAAAATTTCAGACACTGGCCAGCTGAAATGCGTGCTAATCGACTATTGGGCTCAGCTAAGCCAGGACGTTAAATCGAGCGATCGATCAGCTGCCAAAAAGACTGATGATGGTTATCAAGGTCAAGGGTGCCCATGTTAAATTTCATCTGGACTAACCATGTGTGTAAACGATCGTTGTTGTATCATTGTGTGTTGAGTGAAAATTCATTAAAATAATTGTGCGTTATTGTCAAATTCAGCGTAATTTCAGGGATAGTGAATATTTATGCAAATTAGGCAAAGAATATTTAAACACACTACTATGTAAGTTTTATACTTTTTTCTGGACAACATTTGCAAACTTTTGACATATCACACGCCTTTCTATCACTAACTGTCGCAAAGTTATCAACATTCAGAAATGGTCCAGTTTTTTTGGCCCACCCTTTATATGTTCTTTATTCAATATTGTTTTCATTTTGATGGCAGATATTCATCGCAACGCGGCGGTATTTAAACTTGATGTCTCATAAATCAGTGCGCTTGTATTCTATACTTTTCTCTGGAATTATGAACTACTATTGTTGTCTTATACTTCTGCGTATTACAGGCAAACTTAGACCACAAAAAATAGCAAAGTGGTGCTAACTTACCGGTAGGGTTGTGAGTTGGGAAAATTTCCGGAAGTTTCCGCCCCGAAAATTTATTCTAATCTTTCCGGAAATTTCCGTAAATTTTAAAGGAAACTTTGTACGAGTACAAACATTCGAAATAACCGCGCAGTTGCTTACATCTTCACTCGCAGCTTTTTAATGGTATTTTCTTAACATATAGTAGTGCATATTCGATCATTTTTACAGGGCATCAGCATAGCTTACTATGCAGAGCCCTGTATTAGCTACGATCGGGATGCCCGTCCGTCTGTCTGTCCGTCTATCACACGCTGGCACTGAGTGAAAACGGCGGAAGCTAGGATCACGAAATCTTCACCGACAGATATTTCAAAGACTCTAGTCTTATTGGCGAAAAAAACTGAGCCAGAAATTCTAAAGGGTTCACCCCTACCGGTGGCGTTACGTGCGAGTGGTGTAGGAAAAATTTGCGATTTTCAGCCAATAACTTGCCGTATCTCCGAAATGGTGCAAGATAGGACCAAAGTTACTATTAATGACTAATAGGAAGTCGCATACGCCCTTACGATTAATGTCAAAAACAACGACCTTGGATGAGCTTGAACGGCCGATACGTATTTATATTTATTGTATAAAAGATGCGTCTTTCGGAGCCCACCACGAAAATTTGAATGAAGATAGACCCATACTGTCAGCGGCAAAAATGTAGGCCAATGACTCTAGTTTCTGGCGATATGCAGATATTCGCGGAGGTTCCCTGGGGAGGGGGCGTCAAACGACAGTGCGGTTGTCGACAATTGCTGGCAATTTTCAACTTTTTTTGCGGGACATATCTTCGGAAGCTTTGGAGATGATGCCCGTGTTATTATATGGCGATATGCAATCCAACGTCTGCTTTTCATTGATCCCAAAATATGTGACCTTGAGTGACCGTGAGTGGCTATATCGCGTTAAATTCTGTTTTCGCGTCGGTTTGGCTTTCTCAGACCGCGCGACTTTCGAAAAATAATTTCGTGAAAACTAATAAAGATAGACACACACTGTCAGCACCGAAATCTTTGGCAGGGTCTCTAGTTTCTGGCAATGTAAGGTTTGTGTGGATATTCGCTCGGATTCTCTAGAAGAAGACGTTAAAGGATAGTGAGGTGGCGCGTTAACGCTCGTCTTAAATATCTTTTCTTGGATTTCGAAAACAATTGCGTAAATCGAAATACAGATTGACCCATACAATAGCAGATGTCATGTAGCTCACGGACTATAGTTTCTGGCTATATAAAGTTTATGCGGGTATTCGCAGGGGTTCTGTAGAAAGGAGCCATCAAACGACAGTGCCATAGTGCATGGGGTCGCCCAAATTCCACGGCATAGGTAAAAGTCAGTGACACAAACCGCTTCAAACCGTTTCAAAAACACTTTACAGCTGTCGTAAATAACTCTTGTGTGTATGAGCCGTAAAATGCATATGAATTTCCATTTGTAGCTTCGCCTGCACAGAAACAAGTAGACCAATCTCAAAGGAAGATGGTAAGCGACCTTCGGCTGGTGTTTTTGACGACCGTCGCCTGCTTCCAGCTAGTTCTGGCCGTCGAACCTGCGGCTCTCACCTACGCCGATCTCAAAGACGGGCAGCCGCGTGACGCTTTGCTCCGTTCGTACGTCGGCTCTCTTTCTCTCCCGCGCTACTACAGCGACGAAGGTGTGTACAATATATCGCCGCCTCGTCTTCGTTTTACCTGAATAAGTTAGGACTTTTTCATCGCACCTGTCGCTGACTCTCACGTCCTTAATCGTTAAAGCCAACGACTGCCATTTTGAACACACGTGAAACAGTACTCATAAGTCGTTTCTGCTTCTATTGTGACTGTTTGCGGATTAAATGATGATGATAATGATGATGATGATGATGACTAGATTACTGTAAAGACATTATTTACTTACGAATGGTAGAAAAATCTTGCTATTTAAACAAAATGAGCAAATTGGTCTAGACTCAAACTAACAAGAGCGTCACAAAAAAATACAATATATGTTGTCAAAAAATCAATACTTAACTAAGATTGTTTGAGTCTTACATTGGCAACTAAAAGTTTCATATATAATACAAAAACCGCGCATTGGCGCGCAATACCACGCAAAACTACGCGATGCGAAATTTATCAGTTTTCGCAGTCACCACTGCTCTTCGGAACAGCCCGCCGCTTGCCGTCTGAGAATCTGGAATGGCCCGTGTCGTAATACAGCTATTTTTTATATTCCAAATTGGCTGGCTATACGTATGTCTGACGGAAATTTTCATAAAAATTTGGAGAACCCCGCGAATATCGGCATAAACCTTATATGCTTAGAAACTAGAGTCCATGCTGAATATTTTTGCTAGAGTAAGGGTCTACCTTTATTAGTTTTTTATGCAACTGTTTTCGACATCTACACAAGAAATCTAGACGTACCTGCGCAAAAACGGAATTTAACGTAAAGTTACCATTCAAGGTCATTCAAGGTCATGTGCTTTGGGATCAGTGGAAAGGTGACGAGGGGCTTCGAAGAGCAAAGATCTAAGCTAATTATTCGCGTAATTACTTTCGAATTAACCCAACGTATACTTAACTTAGGGTATTATTAGCTTAATCTATCGCAAAAAAACTAAACAGAAAATTAGCAAATAAATTGGTAAAAAGGAAGCAGTTGCGCTTGAAAGTCCGACAAACGGCTGAGTAACCCGAGAAGAAGGATACCAACAGTCTCCGGTGTAAAAGATCTGCTACTGTCGTTTAAATTATGGAATGAAAAACCAAAAGAGAGGCGGATAGTGAGAGTAGTGCGAATGAAAATGGCGACCACTGACCACACGTACATACATAAATGTGATTATAACCTACCGTATTACCGTATCGCAGCGCAAAAGCCCCAAAGAAGTTAACTGGAATATTAACACGCAACACGCACAGCAGAGTCCAATAATCGATAAGTAGAGTAAGAGCCAAACTCCACTACACGGACACCGGCTACGGACACAACCAACGGAAAAAATTTGACACATCCCAACATCTGGACATGTCGAGATGTTGGGCTCTGCATGGCATTGCGATGTGGCACATTTGTTGTAGAATTGTTGTGCGCTCGTCCGTTGGTGGTGTCCGTATAGCCGGTATCCGTGTAGTGGAGTTTGACTGTAAGCAAAACAGAAGCAGCGGTGCAGTGTTGAAAGTCAGCAGTTAAGAAACTCTTATCATCCTCATCATTTCATCATTATTTATTTGCCAACGTCAAGCACAGACAAACAGCAAGTACAGAGTTACAATAGTGGGAGGACAACGAGGCAGCGAACTGCACTAACAGTTGCCCTAAATATGGAGTAAAATTACAAAACCAATCTACGTAGATAATAATCACATAACAATTCACGTGATCACGAAAACTCCGGAAAACAAAGAAACCTGGAAACATCAGTCCGTTCAGTGGTACGTTTAAACGCAGATAGACTATAGAAGTCGACAGTGTCACACGGCAGACTGTTCCATACATTGACAACACGCTCAGCAAAAAATGTAGACCGGGTGGTACAGCTGCAATGGTGTTTCTGTATTTTATAAGGGTGACCACGGGTAACACTAGCGAGTCTGAAATAAAAAAAAAATCCGAAAGGCTAAGGCTAACATGACCAAATATAATTTTATAACATTAGACTTAATCTTTACCTAATTACGGTTTTTTTGTCACTGATAATGTGAGTTAAATGTTTAAAGTTAAATGATTGCTTTTTTTATTTTATTTGCCTACTTACCTGTAACATCTATAGCAAGCCAGTCAGTCAGTCGTCCGTCATTGTCCAGTCCTGCAATTTCAGTCGCCCTAGACTGGGGAGTTGCAATGTGCGTAATCAATCACTGTAACTGTAATTACCGAAACCATGAAGACGCTTTGTAAAGCGTCGCTGAACACGCTCGATGGCGTCAATATTCTGTCTAAGATGGGCAGACCAGGTGGTTGAGTTGTATTCGAGAAGAGGGCGTACATAGACTAAATAAGCGCGCACCAAAAGACTAATATTTCTTTAGACAAAGCAACGATGTATTGCATTGGCACGTGCGTGCGCCTTTGCAACAATGCTGTTAACATGCAACGACGGGCGATTAACGGAAGCGCAAAACGCAAGAAAATAACGTACAGAAAAACGCAAAAGAAAAGCATAAAAAACGCAAATTCAACAATGAACGTAAGCGCAAATTCGTATAATCGAAACGCAAATGACTATGTTGAACTGGCCTGTTTATGTCACATAGTCTACATCAGAACCTGCTGTAGTGGACAACATTAGTAAAGTCCACTGTAGTCGCACCTGTCTTGACCAACTATTGTAGTTATTGTTATATGCCTATTTCTACTCATAAAGGAGAAGACTTTTTAATGTATTGTGAAGAATTCAACAATAACGATGGGATGGTTATATTTACAACTTCTACAAACTTACGAACTCTGGTAGCTTGTAACGTTGTGCTGATGGATGGAACTTTTAAAAGTTGTCCCAGGTATTTCGTACAGGTGTATACGATTTTCGCATACGCAAATCATAGTTATTTGCCATTGGTGTACGCTTTGTTGTGCAACAAGGAACAGTCAACATATGAACGATTTCTGCAAACGGTAAAAAATCAATGTTCCAGTATGAATCTTGTTTTAAACCTACCTAGTCTGATATTGACTGACTTTGAGAAGTCAGCAATGAATGTTGTCCGTGCTGTATACTTCCAACGGCGCAGAATCGTTTCATGGTCATCTTAATGATGACTTTAACACGCCACATCCGAACATATACATCTTTGTGCAAGCTCATTATATATCTATTGGATCACTTGCTTTTACTAAAACAGTACCAACAGCCGTCAGAGAAAAACAGCATTGTTGATGCAATTTTACACAGATTACTTGCAGGTATACTTTAACGTTGAGACAATACATACAGCGAGTTGCTCATCGCGTAGCACCGACGACATGACTGCTTTCACATTATATTCGGCTTTTACTTTTGCGTTTATGAACCAACTGCTTGCGTTTTTATAATGTAATACTTTGCGCTATTAAATGCTTTCGTTTTGCGTTTTACAACTAGGTTTTTGCGTTTCTGTATCGCGTCCATACGCAGCAGCAAAATGTTTCTAGTCTGTCGCGTAAAATATCTGACAAGTGAAAACCTTTTTAATAAAGTTAATGACGATCGGAAGCCGCTCATAATTCACACTGCCGGATTTATCGATTGCGAACACGATGTCCACGATGTTGTTACAGCCTGAAATAAATCACATCATGTCCAACTAATCTAACTTTAACAAGTTTCCGAGATTTATTAGAGAAAACGACGTTCCAGATCGTTACAATATACGGCAATCGGATCGCCGATAAATCTATGTCGTTGAAGATTTTTGGCAAAGAGATCATCGAAACAAAACTCAGTCTACTTCTCCGGTGGCGGTTTGGCTTAGTGGTTAACGCGTTGGACTCGATCAACGAAGTTACTCTACGTCAGGCCCGGTTAGTGCTTGCGTGGGTGACCGTTTGCGGTCGGGTAAACCATCTCGGTGTGTAACCAGCCACCCAGGTCAACTCAGCCTGGCCATCCCTCCGTGGGTAGGCGCAGTGAGTACCAACGAAAGCTGGTAAGTAAACAAGCACACCACGCGATACACTATCCCCGTATCCGTGGTCCAGTGTAAGCTGGTGTCTGGCTGAGGGCTAAGGAATTTAATGGAAACGGAGATCAGCGACGCCGTACGGGCCGTCTGGACCGGGAAGGACTTTACTCTCTTTTACATCAGTTCTACTTAACTTATCCAGAAAAAAACTTTGAAAAAGCCTAACGTTAAAAATTACATCGTACATAATTTCAGACTAGCGTACATCGAAAACTGCATTGTCATATAGGTACGTCGAAATTACGTCATCGCCAGATAAAGTGTGCACAGTTGTGATGGAAAAATTTATACTTATTTGGTTCCCACAGTTATCATGCAAATATTTCTTTTATTTATTAATGCTGCGATGAAAGGATTTGATGCCTCCTCTTTATTTGGACGCCCTGTGACTTCACCAGTAAGTGAACATGCCTGCGAGCATACAACGCAATAGGTATGCAGCAGAAAGTATAAACGAATATCGCACAGGCGCGTCTATCCTCTGGACACACAATCAATCAATCAATCAATCAATTCATTTGCAAAAGCAGGCTGCCAGTGAGGCAACAGTCCATCGAGCTGGCCGCCCACTACGCATTAACGCAACCCCCAATGTCGAACCCCTCCACGTCGAACCCCGCCCACGTCAAACTTACCCGGTAGTCAAGTGGGGGTACACCCACCCTTATTTCCAACACGGATGAGTACTTGCTAAGTTACTCGCTTGTACAGACGCGTTCATCTTCATCTGCGTGATCAGAAAAAGACATTTTGAACAGCATAAAAGTGATTCCGCCATCGGTTAAATACTGCCTCCCCTGAAGTCTTAAGAATTGCCCCCCCCCTCCGAAAAAGTTATATGTTTTGAGCGTAGTCCTCAGTGGACGTAGACGCCCCTGATATCACACACAGCAAACTCAACCGAACATAACAATACTTCAACTACTACTACTGCTGCTGCTGCTGCTATTACTGTTGCTGATACTTTTGATTTTTGTTTAACTGGTCAATTTTTCCAGAGTTACTCGATCTTAGACCGGTCTCGGCCCAAAAGTAAACTTCACTGTTGCACGGGGAGAACTTTTAGGAAACGGATTCCATTCCCGTCGCCCAACAAAAATTGAAAAACAGAACAGCGTCAAGGCGCTGAAGGATTATAGTAATATACTGATACTGAAGTAAGTAAGTAAGTAAGTAAGTAAAGAGAACAGACAGACAGAAGTGTGTACTAACGTCGTTGACACCGACGTCCTGTGAAACGCAGAGCCGGACAGCGACAGACATAGTCGTCATCGATGACGTCACTGCAAATTCCGCCATTTTGACACGGAAACCTGACAGCGCATGCTCCGTTATCTACAACAGCGTGACGTCATGCAACTTACACCAGGAGCATGTATGCAGTTTTGAAATACTACGTCGCCGAACTTCTTACAATCGACTAAGCGAGTGCAACACACATACATACAGGTATATAGATACGAGGCGAGTTCAGTTTATAGTCGGCTAACTTGGCTACGCTAGCTAGGATACGGACGGCTAGCATTTATTTATTTATTTATTTATAATGAAATGAAGATCGTAACTGCATAACCATACTATAATATACTGTATACTGCGCAAATATACTATAACTAGGTTAACTGAACGCACTAGCTGGCGTAACCAAGCTAGCCGGCTGAACTGGAATATGACTTAAAGCGCAAACCGAAGACGTTTTACTGCTAGCCTTTGAATTTTCATCACAGTAGAAGAGATAATATTTAATCCGTACAAGTAGATTACGAGTCGTACTGTAAAGGTCGTCACCCGGAACAGTGTGAGTAAAAGCCTGGGTGGAATGCCTATCGGTTCAGGCCCCTCGGCGATGTACTAAATGTAACAGACCACCATCAACGGCCAGTGTACCAATCGTCATATTGTTCTGTAATGTATCCCTGCTGCGGAAGTTTATTCACTTTGTGATGCTTAAAAAATTAATTTTATAGGTACTTTATAGGCATTTTCACGTCGGAAATCTGCGTATATGTGCCTGTGTTAATTTTTTACGCGGTCTTGATGAGATGACAAAGCCTGTAGGCTATATGTGAACAAGTTGTCCGCAATTAATTTAGCTAATGACAAATTTATGTCGTACGTTGGCTTATAGCAAGTTGAGTGATTGTATCACTTGTACGTATTCTCTGTGTGTCTCGTATCTGGCCCCCCCTCTGTAGTGCAGAAATATAATTGTAGAAGTAGACCGCACAACAGACATCTCCCAGAACGCACATCTCGTCTAACCGATTGCAATTTCGTGATCCGCGTGTTATATCGTCATATGTACTGACTTTTATTTCATTTTATTTTATTTTATTTTATTTTATTGCATTGCATTTGTATATGTATTGAAATGCGTTCTGCCATTTCCTTATTAAACGACTGATTGATTGATTGATTGATTGATTGATTAATCTTGAAGCCTTCGGTCTTCGTTTGCGTGCTCGTATCATCTAAAGGTTTAAAAAGCCAGAAATAGCTCTTCATGGGAATCCATTTCAGAGCTACGGAGCGTCACTTGCCATGTGGGATCACAGAGTGTTACCTGCCACTCGACACAAGTGAACGCGCCCCGCCATAACCCCAGCCAGACAGGTCGGTACTCGATTTACCTACCCCGGAGGGATGGAAGGCTGAGTAGACCTAGGTAGCCCGAATGCCCGATAGCGGCCTGGCCGGGAGTCGAACCCACGACCGCTAGATCGCAAGTCCGACGCCCTAACCACTATGCCACCGAGTAACCCAAATCATCGTATGTTATTATGAAGACATGGAGACAGCGTACTGCTACAGAGAGCGTCGACGATTGGTCGTCGAGTGTTGACCAGCGACTCGAAGTTGGGACTGAGGAACAGTCTTCGTGGTCTATTGTCATCGGCGATTGCCGTCTCACTGCGGCTGATCGTGCGTAATTCTTTGACAGCCCACATGTCACCGGACACCTCTCCATCGACTCCGACCACCATCAGCTGCACGCCGGACTTCCAGCATCGATCGGCTTCCATCTTGGTCATAGCCATGTCGTTCGATCTGCGATATGTTTCAGCACTGGTCGCTGCCGAGATGTTAATAATATTCAACGCATAACAATCAATAAATTACAATAATCTTTGATGTAATGGCGATTATTAATGAATGAACGAAGTTAATAATCGTTTTGTTGTAATATCTTCCCTTTACTTATTTAAAGTTTTTGCTTCTTAACTTCAATAGTGTTTTCCAATTCATGTGCATATACGGGCTGAGTTGCTAAAAGCCTCAACCTCTCACCAGAATCGAAGTTCTACGTATAGGCTTGGAGCCCCGTAAAACTTTTTTAGTTTTGTCCGAAATGAAATTAAGCAGAGTGCTTTAATTCTTGTGCCCAATTTCAGCGCTAGGCCACCTTCGGGCTTCACTGCGACACTTAAATTCCAGCTGGCAGCTACGGTCCAAATTATTCGAAAAAAATCGGTTTTGAAACAAGAGGAGCAACTGATAATCTTCAGCAAACTGCGCGTTGAAAAAATTATATTTAGAAAATCGAAAAAAATGACTCTGGCAAATGTGTTATGTGTATGTTAAACCACTGTCTGCAGAGTGGTATAAATGAGTGTTAAACGAGCTTAGCCTACTCCAGAGAGTTGTTTATCATACTTATTCCACGGTCGCGGACGGTAGCCTACACTCTATTCGTTTGGTCACGCCTGAGTTCACCCGTGGAGTTATCGATGCGTTATACCGTCCAGACAGATAGGCAGTACGAGTGCGACTGTGGAATAAAGGCCCATTAATGCATTACTTGCGCAAGTGTGCCAAAGACTTTAAGACAGATCGTACAAACGGCGTCGAAATGCTTGACAACGCAGAAATATTAAGTCAACTTGTAAAGACGTTCATTGAAGATTCGAAAGGCTTTTTTCGAGAACGAGCATACTTGCAGTACAGTCCGTACCTGCCGTCGACAATCAGCAGTCCAACGCGGCGCTGATGAACCGACGCAGAAGTCAACAGCCGACAGGCGAGATTTAGTGCGCCGGCGGTGTCGGTTGATGGCGCTGCGGTGTACGCTGTAGACAGAATGTCAAGTGTCCGGTAGCTGACCTCGTTTGTGAAGTTCTGAATCAGTCGCGGTCGGTCGGAGAACGTGACCAGAGCGAAGCGCGAGCTCGAGTGTAGACCGAGCATCACGGACTGGCAGTACTCGAACATTCGCACCATGTTCACCCTACCGATACTTCTCGACGTGTCGACCGCCAGCACCACGTCCACGGGCTGTCTGCATGCTACGTACACACGCATTTGGTGGTTTGGCTTAGTGGTAAACGCCTTGCTGTCGCTAAACGAAGATACTCTACACCGAGCCCGGTTAACACTTGGATGGATGACTGTCTGCAGAGAGGTAAACCAATACCATCCCGGTATATAATCAACCACCCAGGTCAACTCAGCCTTCTATCCTTCGTGGGACGGTAAAATGAGTATCAGATTTCGGGCTGAGTATGCGATGGTGGATGTAGATACTATAGCTGCTTATTCAGGCGGACTAGCGGTTCAAGGCTTGGTCCAAAGGTCGGCGGCCGTTCGGCGCTGTTCTGCATTCATCAAATGAATCGGGTGAACTCTGGCAGTGGCTGTGCCATAATGACAGTTCCATAAACACTGTTGTGTCTATTACTGTTATCACATAGGTCAGTCGGGGACAAGTTTGAACAACACCGTTAAATTGGCCGGCCCTAAAATAGACCTGGGAGTGAGTAGATTCGACTGAAAGTCGACTTGGAGACGCTATCTCTAAAGTGCAGTCGATTTTACTGAGCTCAGTTATCCCAGGTCTGCCTGAAAACTCCACTTTGGCACAAGAACCTGCAGGGACATCTCCTATACGATTCCAGTTGTATCCAGTTATGTGTTCAAATACTAAAATTTTTATCACGGAAACATGACAAGTTTGAACTACATCAATAAATTTGTGTAGATTCCGAAAACCCCACTTTGGTACAAGCACTAGAACTTTATTTCCCAAGCAAGCCGACTTAAATAGCCCATACGGAAGTCAACGGCCTCAATCGGTTCTTCGTCATTGTTGGTCCGCCCCCTATTGAAGTTGGTAAAGACAGCGAGCGATCACCATTGGTTGACGCCATTTTTCTAACTTTAAATTCCTCGCCGTTGCGGAATGGCATCGCAGTTACTATAGAGTACTGTCGGCAAAATTCCAAAAAAATGTTTTTGTACTCTAATTTCTTTAGAGGGCACGTCAAATAGATTCCAGTAGCATCGTTTCTACTGCTGATAAAGCTACATCGTGTGGCAAAGTTTCGAGAATGGCGGTTCAAAGACCACGGAGAGAGTTGGCCGGAACGAAAAGAAACGAGCAAATTATAATGGTCGCCTCGCTGTAATATACACAGAAAGGACGATAATAATAACTAAAAAAGTGCGAAAGTATAGAGAGACAATCCACGGCATTAAAAATAGACTGTATTCACTTTGGCTGCAGTCTGACCCGGCGTAGCCTTCGTAACAGTGACAGAACACAGATCCTGGTACGTCGATACACTGCCTGGATGTGATGCTGCATTGATGACGCTGTGTTCGACAACCACCTGCCATGGAACAGACCACACAATGACACAACGTCATCTCATCAAATTAACACATTAACATAACATTTTCGTTTATTTCAGGTTGTCAAACGCAACCATCCATGCGTACAATGATGTAGTCTACACGAGAAAAAAAATAC
>Ga0209679_1000474_pt1 | contig 14802 bp, 11 predicted proteins | sample WorMetHEROISLAND_4_FD_187408 | JGI IMG/M metagenome (GOLD analysis project Ga0209679, IMG submission 187408) | Marine gutless worms symbiont microbial communities from Max Planck institute for Marine Microbiology, Germany - Olavius sp. 2 HERON... ...
CTCCGAAATACGTATCTTTTATGGAACAGAATGCGTATCGGCCGTTCAAGGTCATCCAAGGTCGTTGATTTTGGCACCAATCGGAAGGGCGTATGCGACTTCCTATTAGTCATTAATAGTAACTGTGATCCTATCTTGCACCGTTTCTGAGATATGGCGAGTTAAATTGGCTGAAAATTGCGAATTTTTCCTACCCCACCCTTGTTTGACGCCCCCATTCAGGGGGAACCCTTTCGAATTTCTGGATGAAAGTCACCGCGCAAAAACTAGAGGGATGGGGCTACTGTATGGTGAAAACTGCATGATCCTAACTATAACCGTTTTTGCATGAATCACCCGTGTGACAGACGGACAGACGGACGGAATTGCGATAGCATATGCGCGCTTAGCATTATGCTGTCGCGCGCAAAAATTAAACAAAAACCTAGACAGTCTGCGGTGAGACAGAGTGATCTGCGGTTCTATACCTAGAAATTCCAGTGATCTGCGGTGGTTTAAGGATTAAATTATGCTGATCTAAGTCTTATATCCCACCAAGGCGTCGTGCCATTAATAGGTTAACAGATTTGGATGAAGTCCAGTTTCGCGCATCATTTCGAAATTCCAGTGTTTTGTAAACGATTTGGTGTCCATGACAATAAGTTCCATAGACATGAATATTCATGTGCATGCTAAGCTCTCTGGTCATGACGTAACGCCAAACGATAACCAAACCAGTCTATAAATAACACGAACCAACCCACGTCAGGTCACGTGGCCGTGTTGACCAATCAGATGCTTGTTTACAAACACCGCCGAGTTATCCTGAGAATAGTTACCCAGAGGATAAAAAATGTTGCTAAAACGCCACAACTTAACCCGAGGATAAACCTAGGAATATCTCATCTTCATCTCATCTTCCAGATATAGTGCATCTCGAAAAGTAATGCGAGGTTCATCCTTCTTTTCTAAAACCGGGAATTAAATTAGTTAGTCGAATCATCAGATACCACATTATTCGGTAAACTATTCCAAATAGGTACAACTCTGTTGGTTTACCTACTTTCTTCATAAACGATCACTCGAGTACTCGTTAAGCTACTCGTGTAATAAATTAGCAGTTGCACAGCCCTAGTGCAGTGCGGGAGGCCCCTGCCGTGCTGTAAGCTGGGGCGCTTGGTCACGTGATGCTCTTCAGCCTAGCTCTGCGCAGGGCGCATGCGCATAGCCTGGCGTTCAGTGTTGTGAGAGATTTTCTAAGATGTCCGAACGGTGACTGGTAACGGTTATTTCGTCTTTTCCGAGAGGGAATAACTCTACGGAAATGTTGCCGGACAACCGTTGAACGGCACACCTGCACGGTAAGATGGCGGAGACTCTGAATAGGGGACATGAGTAGTGCTGTGATGTCGACCAATGTGTATATAGACCTAATCGTTGCGTCCATTCTGTGGCCTGTTGTCGATTATGCGTCTTCTTGTGATGTCGTTGATCATATTTTCTTTTTCGACGTGAACATGATGTGTTAGTCTGCATTACTGATTGACCGACTATAGTTCGTTGGTGTATTAAACGTGTAAGTCGCATTTATATCATGGACATCCTGATCATTGTAATGTTTAGTGCTTGTTAAATGTCTGGTGCCAGCTGATATTCAGTGACAACGAAGCCGTGTTTTTACAGGCAGCTTCAGTGTTCTTGCCACGTCGAGAAGCTGAAATTGCCGTGACATGTATAGTGTATCCACCTTAGTAGTGGTTTTGCGTGGCAGTCCGTTTTGCTTTTGATTTTCGGCAATTGGAAATATCCCATTTTGATGGATTTTGAAAGCAGTTCCTACTCCCTTAAGGAAAGACTAGGATATTGATCACTGGTTTTAGGAGTGACTGGATTTCGAATCCAGGATCCACAGAGACTGTACCATTGGTGTCCGGACACTTCGGCAGCAGGAAACTATATCACCCAGACATTTTGGCACAAGTGCCAGAGAGTCTGCCGTACACTTCGGCACTGGTGCCGAAATGTCCAGACGCTTTCCTCCTATCCTGAAATATATGGACACGGTGCAGACGGACGGTGTCACGACACACTGCACCGGCCTCACCGTATGCACCGGCCCCCAAAATAGGTATTCTGAGTATTGAAACAAGACTGTTTTCGTCGTACAATCAGTTAACGCCTGTGATGCAAGCACTAGCAGCATAGCCAGCAATGGCGCATTGAAGTCGTGGTAGTCTTGTCGGCCGCCGGTTGCTTTCGTTGGTGCACTTTGCGGCCGCAAGGTTTACAACTGGACATTTCGCCCTTCGTCAGTTCGTCCCCTGGACGTTTTGCCCCTTGGACGATTCGCCACCACGCAATGGACGATTCGCCCCCTTGATTGTAGAATTATTTTGTTAATATAACTAATGATTGCGTTGCAGTAGCGAACATATACACAATCGCTTGGGAGTAACAGAACACATTTCAGGATACTGGATAGATTTTTGTTAAAATGGAGTGAAAGTTAATAAACGTCAGGAAATGTCATGCATATCTATTGCATAAGATGCGCGTTCCGGACGACTGAACACTGTAAAATCAGTTGAATGCCGATTATGAACGTGTGAAAATACGGAGCAGACTTTCTGCATAAATTAGGCCTAGTTTTTGCACATTAGAATTTTTTTGTGATTGTTGTGAATTGGTGTTTCTTCATGCATTTATATTAACAGCTGCAATTGCATTTTTGCTGGTTTTCATTTAGGGAGTGCAGTCTCATAAAAAGTGTTATTTCACTAGCTCAGTATATTTGCACAGTCACATTTCTTCCTGAGTCAACAAACCCAGATGTCGTAAATAAATAGTGGCGAAGAAAAAGAAGTTCACTAAGCCAAACAAGCGCTGTCAATAAAATTATTTTTAACATTTTAGGCAGTTTTGACGGCGTCAAAGCTGACTTTTGCAGCTGACATCATTTCACCTTTTATGTGCATAAATAAAAATAAACCGACCGAATAATGTTTTGTATCAAAAAATTCTCTATTGTTCAGTTTTTCAGATTACAACTCAAGGGGCGAATCGTCCATTGCGTGGTGGCGAAACGTCCAAGGGGCAAAATGTCCAGGGCACGAAACGTCTTGGGGGTGAAACGTCCAGATGACGAAACGTCCAGGGGGCGAACTGAGGAAGGGGTGAAACGTCCATAAATCGGCCGCAACTCTGAACACTGTTGACTGTCAGTGTGCCATCGGTCAATTCAGCGTATGCAGCTGAATCGACCGATGGCACGCTGCCTAAAAGTGCGACGAAAAAACAGTCTTCTTTCAGTACTCAAAGTAAACCTATTTGGGGGGCTGGTGCAGATGGTGAGGCCTGTGCGCTGTTTCATGACACCCCAGACGGACACTTCGGCACCAGTAAGCCAGACTGTTGGTAGTTTGAGTGAATTGGCTGTAACATAATGTCCATGTAGTGGCCATAACTGAGTTTCCCACCCTGTGCAGTTCCATACTGTACACAACTTTTAAAAGTGATTTTGTTATCGCTAACTTGCAAAAAAGTTATGCAAACAATACAGATGTATTGTATATTCCTATGTTGTTGAATTTTTACTCCTCGTGTGCTACGTTCCTAACGTAGTGAAGAGGAGTACATGATAACAATGTATTTGAGGACCGACGATCGACCGACCAACGACCGACCGACCGACCTTGCATTTTGGAAAACTTCGAATGGCCATATCTCGGCAACGGGTCATCCGATCGACTTCGTCCAATTGACTTCGTGTTTGATCCTAGGGTAGGGTTTTCGGGGGTGGCATATCGAATGGACCTATTTCTGGTTGTTCCTAATCCAAGATTCGGCCGCCCCCGTCTTGGAAAATTTCGATTGAGCATATCTCTGTAATGAGTTATCCGATCCACTTTCATGAATTACACAGCAGCTTTGGAGGAATACAGGAGAAAATAATGCGCGAGGAGTAATTGGTCACAATTTAAAATATTTCTTGTGCTATATATGTTATGTGTGTATGTGTATTTGTACCACGCAATGCACGTAGTGCTAGCACGGTATTGTTATCGTAAGTTGTCCGTCCGTCCGTGATGTTATATTGTGGGTGTATATGTTGAGTAAGTTTGAAAGTAATTACATGAATAATTAGCTTAGGGTCTTCACTCCTCGGAACCACAACATCAGCAATCTAGTCCAAGGGGAACACCCCTAAAATTTGGGTGGAATACTGGTGCGTTCGCTCTTCTCAGGAAACCTGCAATATCGCAGGCAAATGGCTGGAACGCTACCAAACTTGCACACGATGGTCTCTAAATTAGTCTGCGCCGAGGATGTGCTGAACCTCAAGGTCAACGTCAAACTTCACGCGATACGGGCACTTATATGGTTCCACAAAATCGCTTCTTCTCCCAAGCAAATGGCTGCATCCTGACCAAACTCAGTCTTTCCCCAGCCTCCCCTCCCCTTTGTCCGTTCGGTTTTCTTCCACATTCCAATCCCCAAATGGCTGTCAGTTTGCGCTGTGAGTTCCACCATAGCTGACATGGTGAAACAGTTTGTCAAACTGTTTGCTATACAGTACGGTCTCACGTTCTGTCTCTACATGCACTCACTTTATGAAGCACCATTATACTCTCCTTCCAGTATAAGTATCAGGCAGCTAGATCTAATGTCTAAATCTTGGAATGAGCTACTCCGTCATTGACAGTCTAGTTTGCTTTCCCTTTTGTTTCTGATATATTCTGAGAATTTCAGCAGGCATTATTTGCATACTACTGTGGCTATTGGGGCATTATGTGTAGTGTTGCTGTGAAGTTGTTCCAGCTGCAGTGGACATTACTAGGCATATGTAAAACATTAAGTAAATTTATTGGGGTTTACGTTAATTTATGGGTGCTAACACTAATTAATGCATTAATATGTTTACTGCATGTGACCTCATTACTTTCTGTTTCCGTTTGTGTTAAGGAGGTAGTTTGCTCAAAAGTTGTTAATTTACCACTAGTCTTCAGTAGTGATGGCTAAACTCACTTGATCCAGAATAAGAACAACATTCTTTGATTGTTCTGTTTACGAAAATGGTATATGAACTTTTTATGTGACGTTTGTTGCAGTTGCTGTAGACGACATCTAGAGCTTTCGTATTTGGATTACTGACAGCGATATTTGTGTTCGTTATAGTTGGGTTCGCTAGCAGCTCATGTAAGTTACCTTAATGGCAGCAAGTGCTTGGGAGAACAGTGGTAGTATGGCGGGATCTGATGATTCAACGAATGTGCCACATACAGCTAGCTCTGTGTGGAACATGACTAATCTTGTTAATGGCCTGCCAGCAGTAGCTTCAGCCCCAGGTGGACTGACTGGCAGTGAATTAACAGGCTTGAAGCAGAATAGACTGGTTGGATTGACTGGAGACACTGCACCGTCTGATATGTCTGCTGGAGGCTGGGGTTCAGTTTCTACATCAATTGGAAAGGACTCCGGTTGGGACAGGCCAGATTCTGATGTAAGCTTAGACATTGGAACAAAGGCGTGGGAATCCCAGCAGTCGAATGTAACATCTGCAGTATGGGGTCAGCCGCAAGACAAACCAAAGTGGGGTGATATAGATGTAAGACAAAAGAATGGTCTTATCATTCCAGACACGGGAGAGTCACCATGGGATGTTCGTCCCAAGTCATGGGGTGATGTACCAGTAGAACTGCCGTCTAGTCAGAACGGCAGTACAAGTGTTCCTTCATCGAGTGCTACTTCATCACAGCTGCATGTAGGTACGTCATCCAGTACCTCGACAGCTGCAGAATCAACAACGACCACATCAATGTCTGAGACCATTGCAACAGATAATCTGTGTGATACAAGCATGCCACAGGCTTTATCCAGAGATGAGATTATTGCAAAAGCGATTAACAGCAACGAGCCATGGGGTAGAACACCCATACGTCAGGATGTTCCGTGGGTTATCGATGATGAGCCTACAGTGCGAGAACCCTTGCCATCTTTACCAAAGTTGCCTACCGTCGATCCTGCAGATGCTCAAATTAGCCGTATTGGTACCGGAGCATGGGAACAACTGAGAGGTGGTGCTGCAGGTGCTGCTGCAGGATGGATGGGTGCTGGAAGAAGCAGAGAAGACAGTGGAAGCTGGAGCATTTCGTCACCTGATGGTCTCAGTATTGCTGGGGCAGGCCCACCTGGCATAGGTCGAGAATTTCCTGGTGGTGTGGTTGGTATGTCCGCTTTCAGGCCACCAGTAGAACGGCCGTCATCCAGTACCGGTGGCCTGCTTTCTGCATTTCCCGCTGACCGTCCACCAGCGGGTGGTTGGGGTGGAAATCTGGAATCAGCTGAAAACTTGTGGAAAGATAAGGATACGAGAGGAAATTTTGCTGGTGTAGCACAGCAACCATTGCGTCGTAACTTGTCAACAGGAAACTGGCCGGGTGATGAACAAGGCTGGAACAGTGCTGGTGGTGCATCAGCAGAAGTAGAAGACCTTATTAACCAAGGACGTCAGCAGAACTGGCGCTCTGTTAGTCGTCCACCAACTGCCCAGTCTGTTGGCCAAGCAGGATTCCGAGCCAGACCAGATGAACGTGGTGATGCCAGTATGTTTGGAGTGCCTCCACCGTCAATACAGCCTGGATTTCGACCAGGCAGTCGAGCTGGTAGTCAAGAGGATGTTGGAGGTGTTGGACAGTGGGGTTCTTTATCTGTCAAATTGGTAAGCTTGTCTGTAGTACTGTGCGCTGATCCGCACATAATGAAGTTGATTATTAATGTTTGTGAGAGTTTTTCAACTCCATTTGTAGACTTTTTCTGCCGATCTTTATATATCACTTCCATAGGGTGCAATGCAGATTTCAAAAACGCTTTTAGCTCTGCCATCTCTGAACATAACCACACAAATTTGGCGTGCTAGTAGGGAACAGCAATCTGACGAAATTTTGAAGAAATTTTTGCTATTTCCCACATTTTAATGAGCTTTTTTCCACAAGTGAAATTTTTCTTCATTAAGTCCTACATATTTTGTGGGGAGCAAAATTCCATATACGCAATAAAGAATTTGGGCAAATCTGCAGATGAAAAGTTTTTTTACAGGCATTTTATGTATCAGCTCTCAATGGTTTGCTGCATGTCACTGAGTGAGGCTACAGAGACCAGTTCCTTCAGCTGAAACACCAGCTGCACATGGCCTAGCTAGCCAGCCTAGTCGGCTGTTGTCATTGGTCTGTAGCTTCTTGGTCCGAAGTAATCTAGGTCAATACAATATGGCCAATTGCCACACACACTTTCATAGTAAAAACTAATCGGTGGTGTTGTATGGTACACAGAGTTATTTGCATCCTGCCAATCTCTGCTGAAAGTGAATCAACATTGTGAACTTTGCCATTCAACAAAATTCTGATGGCTCACTGCACTTTGTTTAGAAATGGTGGTTCCTTAAGAAACTCTGAAACTGGCAACTGTGGGATTTTGTTTAGCACAGTATGATCGTAATGTAAAAATATTAGAGCTGTCGCGTTAATCACGTGATTAATTATTGTAATCGCGCGTTAACGCGTTAAGAATTAACGCGTCGGTTCGACAGGTCCAGTTTGTGTTGTAGGTTGCCGTTAGCGAACGACTGCACGTCTTGCTGATCATGACTCATCTACAAGATGTGACCACTGTCGAACTTGCTATCAAACAATGATGCACATTGCACAACTGACAAATTAACCTACATTTGTTGTTAATAATTAATTGAATATTATTCGATCGTCAAATAACCGCAGTTCAATTGCATATTGGAACTTCTGCTTCATAGAATTTACGTATGTGCGTTAATTTTTTAACGGCGTTAATTTTTTTAATCGCGATTAATTCTTTAATGCGTTAATTCGATAGCTCTAAAAAGTATGTGTAAGTTACAAGGATTAGCTTGCAACTACCTGCTGTTTGTAATAATTTCATGTATATCGCATTGCTGTAATGTGCAAGGTATTCCAGAAAAAAATGCACAAAGTTTAGTGGTGGGACATAACTTTAAGAACATTAGTCACAGGGTCCTGCAGTTTTCACCAAAATGTTCGGAAGTTACGTGGTAAAACAAAAAACTGGAGTTTGAACAGTGTAATTAAATATTCTTTGTTTAGTGCCTGGTAAGTGAACTACTGAAAAAACATAATTACCTACAACAAGCACACACCACAGGATTAACAGAAATGATGTTCAGAGTGTCCAACTTGCAAACATCCAACAGTTGTTTAGACCACTGGTGAGTAGTGACATTTATTAGTTATTGGCTAATTGTGTCCCATTGCTGTTTCTGTGTCCCATCTACTCTTCAGGGCTGGTTTCAGATCGTCACTCACTGTTCTTGATCTTGTACAATAAAGCAGCTGCTGAAGAGCACGCCAAATTGAATAATTCACAGAATTCAGACCAGGTTGAATTAGGTGGCCAGTTTGACACTGAGTGAAGTCATGACCATCAATTTTATTTGCAGGAAGGCCATCATGTGCCGTGGTTACAAGCAGATGACGTCATTGCTGATGTGTAACCACTTCCGACTATTTGCAAAGAATATTTAACTCGCACAAGTTTTGCATTGATTAGTACACAGTAATCCATGCGGAACATACTTGTGCCAAAAAAACTTAATTTTGCAGACATACAGTGGATACACACTTAATTTTCCAATGAATGTTTAAAAACTTATTATTTGCAAAACTTTGCATTTTGTGTGGAACATCCTAGTTTTGTCTGTCAGGAGTCAGGACAGCTTTTGTTCATTATTCTTTGTAAGTCTATGTCTGTTCTAAGGTAACTAGTAAGTTTCAGGGGCATGCAGTAAAAGCATAGACACAGCTTGCATCCCGAAATCGAGGGTGTGAAACAGTGCAAGGTAGGGCCGAACTTGCTATTGATCACTAACTCACTTCAGCACTCACTTCCAGTTGGTGCTGAAATCAGTGACCTTGAGTAAGCTTGAATGGCCATTACACTCTTTATTGCATTATGCATGTTTTTCGGTGATTACATAAATTTGAATTTTTTTAAAATGAAGGTATGTCTGCATAAAAATGCATCTCAGTGATTCTAGTTTCTGGCAATATAAGCTTTAATGGGCTATTTGTGGAGTTTTCTGGAGGGGTGTCCAGTAATGGGGGTTGGTCAAAAATGACAGTTTTTAGTGTCTTGGTTGCTATATCTTCGGAACCTTCAGAGATAAGGCAGAAATTATAATACAGTAAAATGTAGTCTCTCATTGGCTTTCTGTGAACCCCAGAATAGGTGACTTCGAATGGCCATTTTATTTTAAATAATGGTTTTGGGCCGGTATATCTGGCTGTGTATGTTGTGGCTTACAGAGCCAACTGTGCAAAAATGAATGAAGTATGAGGTCATCTTATTATGAGGTCATCCACTAAACATACTGTCAACAGCAAAAATCTAAGGACTCTAGTTTTTGGCAGTAAAGGTTTGGTTGGTTATTTATGGAAGTTCATTGGAGAAGGAGCATTGCCACAGTGTAGGTTCACTGGCAGTGGAAAACATGCTCTTTGCATGTTGTTAGATGCACCTCTAAAAGAAATTGAGCAAAAACCGCCTTTTGGCGATATTTTTAGACACTGCGTCAAGATTTTGCAATGTCTTTCCGTAATGCAAAAAATCTTACAATTACAAAAATAGCATATAACCGACGTTCACTCGCTATGCGTACCAAACTTGTTGGGGGGCGGGGCAATAAGAGAGAACTGCTGTCAGTAAGTTTTAGGCTGCTTGCCATGGTAACAAAAATTTGGGTATTTGAACAATGGAAATTTGACTGTTTGGACATAAAATTGGTCATAACTCGGCTTGTAGAGGAGATAAGTGCCAGATACGTGTACCAGACTGGGAGTTTTCAGGGTCTGACAATGTATTGGTATCATTCAAACTTGCCCCAATCGACCTTGTTGCCATGGTAACATATTTTTGCATATTGTATTAAAATGTTGATGCTGGCATTCTAAAAAAACAGGTGGTAAAAAGCTGCTACTTAGTGTGAAGTCATCCACTAATTTGAATAAGGGATTTGAGTGTCAGCAGTCATATACTAATGTAGTGAGTGCATACAGAGCTGCAGTCACTGAGATAAAAAGCTTTGTGCTAAACTGTTATTAGATACTACAGCATTGCATGCTAACGTGGGATCTGTGCATGTTTTTTCTTTCCAGCCTAACACTGCGGCTGCTGCTGGTGGTGCTGGTGCTGGTGGTTGGGGTGATCCTGCGGCTCAGTGGCCACCTACTGGCATTGATACTACCAGATTGAAGGCTCCACCTACAGCTGCTTGGAATGATGATTGGAACTCACGCAAAGCTGTAAAGATTGCTTTTCTTTGACATGCATTGTGACTGGTGCCTTTTAGAATTTCTGGTTATTTGTGTTCTCTCCAAAACTAAGAGTCCCAGGCTATCTGTTGGTGAAGACCTTCTAATCCTGGCTTATGTTGTTTTGATACAGTATCAGCATGTGAATTACGTTGGAATGGTTTGACGAATTTATCCAGCAAAATTGTTTTGTGTGTGGAATTTTCAGTTTATTTATTATTATTTTCCTGTTAATTTTGCACAGTGAATTGTATTTTATTAGTACAAAAGTTAATGTGACGGTATTGTTATTACAGCACCCACAGACAAGAAATCGAATTCTTCAGCAGCTCATGGATGTTGGATTCAGAGTATGCACTTCCTTTTTACAGTATTTTTGTAGTGCAGTGCAGCATTGTAGACTTAGCACAGGTCTTTCAGTGAGTTTTTTGCTGTCAACTGGTGTCAGAAAGGCTTTTAGTGCATAAATAATCCCATGTGAACACTCCCAAATCAAGAGTCCCCTGAAAACTAGTGAAAAGAGCTGTCTAATGACCTTCTTGCACACAACATGGGTCAGTCCTGTAATCTGTCTATACTGTATTCCAGTCTGTCAACCGACAGTTTAAGAGCCTAATCTTCTGTTACTGATAATGAGTCAAGTGATTTGACTCACACATACACAAACACATATGCACGTGCACACTTGCGTACCGTTTTCCATTTTCCAGGTGAACACAGGTTAGCCAGTTCCCCGTTGATTTTCCCGTCTCAGTTGATTCCTGTCATACACCGTGTCTGGAAAAAAACGGCCCCCCTAAACATGTCAAAATAACTTTATGAATAGGAATGATAGCCATTATTTTTCTATGTGTGATGAAAAGCCATCTATTTGCAATGTTTATATGAAATTTCACGACGACTGTCCATTGCTGAGATACTGCTTTTTATAAAAAGATGGTCGAAAATTGCCGTCTCCAACATTGCCAATTAACACAAGCTTATTGCTTACTTACGCCCTGCCAATATTGACGTCAGCGTCACAACATCGTCTGTGCGGCAGTGAATCAGTGGTGTACTTGTCTACGAGCCTGCGTGCGTGCTGATGGAGGGCACTTTGAACGTCAATTGTAACAGCAACAGTAACAGATATTTATCGTTTGAACTGATATGTGTTGGAAACTTGCGTTTTGAGTATTAGCTCTAAAAGATAAAAAAATATCACAACACAGGAAACGCAGTTCATTGAAATTTTTCACACAGTGCCTAAATGAGTGTTAGATAATGCTGTGTAAGTGTTATTGGATTGTGTTATATATTGTGCATGTTACAGCGTTTTGTTTAGGGGGGCCGTTTTTTTTCCGGACACGTTGTGGGTTTACTCATGTAATCAGTTTATGTTAACACCGTTATGTCATGAAGTGGCCTCTAATGTGCTGCTCATGTGCCATTAAGCAGCTGCTTGCTCTATCCTATCCTGAGCGCCCTCAATCTTCAATCTGGGACAGGTCAAAACTTCACATCCCATCTGACACAATCCCACCAGGTCTAGTGCAATTCCCTGTGTCTAGTTCCCTCAGTCTCCATCAGCAGACTGCATCATCTTTATGTTAGCATGTCCAAACCACTATAATCTACCCCTCCTTATTGACAGACACATGATTCAGATCAGATTATTTGTGTATTTGTAATTATAGTCCAACAGTCTAATTTTGTGTCATCTTTAGTGATGCTTTGGTAGCTGCTATAGTTGAAACATTTCAGTACAGAATGATGAACATTTAAAAGTCCGTATTCATAAAATTTCAGTGATTGATTCCCCCTATTGCGACAGATGTATCTGCGTGTGTTCTGTCTGTCTTGTCACACTCACGCACCCTGCTGAAGGCTTTTGATGGAAAGAGGTGCAGTTTGGCAGGGGCACTCGTGTTAGTGGGAAGGGAAATTTGGGGGTTGGAACCCTATCTCTGGACTTAGAAGTTTCTTTTTTTTCCACCGAAAACACTGTATTGGGGATGCTGCTCATAAGTAAACTACCCTTAATCATCAGAGTGTCAAAATTCATCAGTAAACAACCTTGAATAGCATAAAATTGTTGATTCTTAGTGACATGCTTAACTTCCTTTCGCTGCTAATTTCGCTGCTGTGAGAACAACCTGTCCTAGATATGAGAGACAGAGAGAGTCTTTGTTCATAGATTTGTCTTATTCTATTCTAGTCAGCAATGACAGAAAAACAAGTCAGCCGTCACAGACTACGCCATCACTCTTAACCATGTCGCCTTTCCACTGACCCCAAAATACATGACTTTCAATGGCCAGTTTACGTTAAATTTTCACTGTTACGAACAGTGAATTTATGAATTTATGTTACATACTTACCATAGAGCCTATTTGTATTATGTGACCAGCAGAGATGTGCGGAAGCAGACCGTGATCTACGGAATATTTGAGATCCGTGGAAGGACTGTGGATCTTTTGTAGATGCTACATCTTGGGAACCTTAACAAATAAGGCCAACATTATTACACTGTGTTACTTAGTCCCTTATTGCCACTCCACTGAATCCAAAACACTTAACCTTGAATGGCCATTTTGCATTAAATTCTGTTTTGTGCCGGTATGTTTGGAGCTTTGAAGCCTGGCTTTCGAAGCTTGGTTACTTGTATTGAATGTTGTTGCGAACTTTAAACCAAAAAGAACGGCTGCAGCATTGTGCAGTTTCCTTGCAACAGCACGGCTTTCTTGTTGAAGTGAGGATAGGGTATTGGTGAAAAATGTGTAGATTGAGGGTATCGGTAAAAAGTGTAGATTAAAAAGTGTGTAGATTGAGGGTATTGGTGAAAAGTGTGTAGAGTGAGTTTCCAGTTGGAAGTTTGTATGGTATGGAAACTGTTGTTTGGGGTTTAACAACTGTTTGTGGAGAAATGAAGGTTAATTTCCTTGCCATTATTGAGTTTCAGTAATAATATTGTTCATATGTTTATTTATTTACATACATAAGGCTTTATTTTAATAGTAAATATTGGTACTAAATATCAGTATGGACAAGTTACGAATATTTGGGAATATTTCGGGCGCAGGTTTGCACTGTCTTGCACAGTGAGTGGTTACTATAGACAGCATATAAGAACTTGGCAACACTCTATCCAATGGTCATCACCGACCCCATACAACTTCCCTTTCCCTAGTAATAATAGGTTTGCAGTGATGATGCCTAATGCTATATGGTTTTGGCCCTTGTCAGTTATATCACAATTTTTGTAAAGAAATTGACTTTTGTTTAGCTAACAGCGACTTAGTGCAAATGGAGTGATTTTACTGTGGTGAGCAGTGGTATTTCGCAAACTGGCCTGCAGAGTTTGGCTAACATAACCTGCCAGTTGTTGCCAGTAGATCAGCATCATATCCAGCCTCTACGGGACTGTCTTTATCTTTTGTTATATCTTTTGTTATATGATTGTTCATCGGTAAAATTATGGATAGTCCTTGTTAATGAGTGTTATCTGAAAAAGTAAATGTTTTGTTGTTAGGCAGTGAATGCTGATGCTTCTTGTGATTGGCTATTATTTGGATACTGATGAGTTGCGTTATTTGTGTATAGAAGGAAGAAGCTCAGGCAGCATTGATCAACAACAACATGGACATTCGTTCTGCCATTGGTGAGTCACACTGTATGAAATGTGGATGCTGGATTGTTTATTGTATGTATTTGAAGTTAACAATGATGTTATGTTGACTGTTGAAGTCAGTATTGCTGTAAGCTTGAGTTGTAGTTACTGATGTGTTGTGGACTGTGCATTGCAGCAGAACTGATGGCAAGCCACAATTCACTTGACCCAGCTGCACGCAGCAACACTGCTCCAGTTGATGTTCGTTTTCCACCGGGTGCAGCTGCAGCAGCAGCACGTCAACAGCAGGTGCTTGTAGATCAGCTTCAGCAGCAACAGCAGCAGCAGCGTCTCCTCTCTAGTCTTGGTGGCATCTTGTCACAGTCTGGCTTACCACTCAGTGCCAACCAACTGCAGGTCAGTGTCAGCAGACATTCCCGCACTCGGTGACCAACTTATGAGATTTAGCACAATAACAGTCACACCCTTCACCAGCCATGATTATGTAAGGAGCACCATTTGTACATTGCGTGGTGGAGCTAGTTATGTTGGATATAAATGAAATGTGCAGCCGTGCTCAGGGAATTAGTACCGTGTTATATCATGGCCCACAGTTTATCATATTCTTGTATAAATGTAATGCAGCTCATAGATATGCACATTTAATAAAAATCGTCACTTATTTTAAGTTTTCTGTTACAAACCTGTCACTTGGCTGGGCTTGATTGTTGCTTAAGCCGCGGACACACGACAGACAAATGTTGGCCAACATGTGTTTGCCAACAATGTTGGCAAACAAAAGTCTGTCGTGTGTTCAAAAAGTTGGCCAACATTTTATGTTGGCCAACAATGTTTGCCGTTTGCGAACTTGTTCCTTTT
>Ga0209679_1000475_pt1 | contig 14801 bp, 6 predicted proteins | sample WorMetHEROISLAND_4_FD_187408 | JGI IMG/M metagenome (GOLD analysis project Ga0209679, IMG submission 187408) | Marine gutless worms symbiont microbial communities from Max Planck institute for Marine Microbiology, Germany - Olavius sp. 2 HERON... ...
GGCGTCAAACGACAGTGGGGTGATCGAAAACGTCGATTTTCAGAGATTTTGGACGCTATGTCTTCGGCACCTTAGGAAATGAGGCCAAAATTACTATGTAGTATTACTTAGTCCCTTGTCGCCTTTCAGTGACCCCCAAATGTATGACCTTGAATGACCTTGACTGGCTATTTCGTGCTAAAATCTGTTTTCGCACCGGTTTAGCTGCCTGACATTGTGCAACTTCGGAAAGTAATTGCGTGAAAACTAATAAAGATAGACACATACTGACTGCAGTGCAAATCTCCAGCATGGAGTCTAGTTTCTGGCGGTATAAGGTTTGTGCGGATATTCGGTCGGGTTCTCTAGAAAGGAGACGTTAAAGGACAGCAGGGTCGCGTGTTAACGCTCGTTTTGAACACCTTTTCTAGGTTTCGAAAACTATTGCGTAAGAGTAAATACAGATACACCAATATCACAGCAGCTATCATGTAGATCAGGGACTCTAGTTTCTGGCAATATAAAGATTATGCGGGTATTCGCAGGGGTTCCCGAGAAAAGCAACTTCAAACAACAGTGGGGTCGCGCGTCATGCGCGCGTCTATAGCATTGCATGCTGAAGTGTATGCGCTGTGCGTAACAAATTAGCCATATAATCGGACCTAGGATCCTGGGGTGATTAGAGGCAGCTGTGGGCGACAGAAATTAACTTAGCTACGAAGAAATACGTTGCTGACGCCCTGTTTCTAAGCGGTAGCTGAGCTTCTTGTAGTTAATGTTGAATAGAATTTAGTGATAATCTGTTTTAATAACAGTTCAGTTACCATACCACAGAATGATAGTGAATACATTAGTTGCATATATGGGTTGATGTGGTTTAGAAATCTCCGTGGTCTGAACACAAGGCACCTGATGGCAGACTGTATTACTACAATTCTGAGACAAAACAGTCCTCATGGGAAAAACCTGATGATTTGAAAAAGCCTGCCGAGGTATGGGTACTGTTTAATTCACGTGTTGAACCTTGCTGATCATGTGTTTGTGTGTGTCATTTCTTATTGTGTGTTCAGTGTAAAAAAATACAGGTAGTATAATTTGTTATTAAATCACATGATGTTGTATGATCAGTGGATCAACTGTGTCAGTGAAACCGTAGTTTTGAAGTCATCACTAAGTCTTTTCTTTCAGTTTTTTGCCAGCACATTTATGGTAGTCTCTTCTACAGTCGGCTCCTGTTTGCGGCTTTTCTTTTCGTGGTTTGTTGTAGGTTTTGCTGCAGCTGTCACTTAGCATTTGTGGTCGATTTTTCTCGTTTCTTTGCCCAACATCCATTCTTCTGTTATGTCAGATAACGGTGATTTATGCCTCATGACGTGTCCAGTCCATCTGTGCTTGTGTTGTTGGATTGTATCTGTAATGTCAGAGAACTTCTTCATTGGTTACTTTGTCCACCCAGCTGTTCTTTTCCGTTCTCCTCCAGACCTCATTTCAAAAGCTGGAAACCTTTGTTTATTAATCTTCACACTGAGTGTGTTTGGCTGTTATCACAGCAGTTCTGTGATGTTACATATTATTTCTGGAGACTAGCTATTTGTCATAACACACTCAAGCTCTTTCAGGTTTTCCATGGTTAACCAGAGGTCTTCAAAGAAGTGTTTGCTTATTGCTAGAATTGTATAGACTGGGTATCCATTCTAATGCTCATTGCTCAACCAGGTTGGGCCTAGAAATTGAAGGCCAAAAAAGCAACAGGTCTGGTCAGCCAAATTGATCCAAGGATACATTCAGAGTTCTGTATTTTCAAATACTTAAGTACACCCAGCAGGTGCATTTTAGCTTGAACAGATGCTCGTTTGATCAGTTTCGTATGACATTAGTTCGTTCGGTAGGCTAATTGTCACGTCTGGATCTATTGATTTTGGAAAATGGTGATGGAAATGCTCCATTGCTGGAAATGTGGCTGGCATAAAGTCAGCAAATGGGCCAGGCCAAGCTGAAAAATCAATGGCCCCCGTTGCTGGGCAAGTTGCTTAAATGAGCCGGGCAGGGTCGAAAAGTGAACGGGCCAGGCTGAATAATTTAAGACCGTGCACAGGTGTGTCAGCCAGTAGTGTCGTAACGTTGAATGCGAACTCTGCTCAGGAGAGCAATTAATGTAGTTTGCATGGAAGTTAGTTAAGCTTACTTTGTCACGTGTCTGAAGGAGTGTAATGATTCTGTTGTGTACCAGCTGTTGCTCTCCAAGTGTCCGTGGAAGGAGCATAAGGCAGAATCCGGGAAGGTGTACTACCACAACAGTGTGACGAAAGAATCACGTTGGACTAAACCTAAGGAACTCGAAGATCTTCAGGGTATGGTTTTACATGCAGCAGCGTCTGTCCGCACCTCAGATTTAAGCTCTTCTTAACACTGGTGCGATACTAAAGTTTTTACATTACATTACAGCAGATTCTGTGGCACTTGTTAATCAGTTGCTTCTTTTTTCTGTGTTCTAATATGTTTGCTTATTTAAACTTTGTAATTAGGTGATACAACCTGTGTTTACAAATTGTCTTTGTCGTCACTGGACTTTGTGTCGTGTGGTTTAATAGCTCTTTGAGTGTGATAGGGTATATTTAAGAACAAGGCCAGTTTAGAGAGTAGAGCCCAATTTGAATGCCTAGAATGGGGCCCTCAGTGCAGGAGGTTACGATGGCAATAGCGGAGACACACCTCTACTGCTAGGAGCTTAGGAGTGTGCTGTAAGACCTGCCAATGCATTTTCCACATTCTGAATGCTGTTGGTGACTTCCATTGGAACCAGAAATCCAAATTTTATTTTATGATGCATTTATTGCAATCTGCATCTTAAGTTGTACGTGCATTTGCTCACACAGTTCCTCGGGTAAAGCCCAGTTTAGGAAAGTCATTCGAATCAATATTGCATCAATATTGATCGCACGACTTTATATCAAGTGACGGTTCAAACCTGTCGGCTTATTTGTGTAATATTGTTTTTGATATATATATTAATTGTTTTACTTCTTACATATCATATCGATATCATATCGGTGTTCTGGAATTTGTTTTCATTAATATAAGATGTTGTTATTAATTTACTGTGTATTGCAGCTCTTGTTGCACAGCAAGAAAAAAAAGAAAAACCATCAGCGTAAGTTACATTTTAAAATCTTTTTTAATTAAAATTTCTCAGTACATAATTACATTGTATTGTTGTGCACCATGTGATTGCCATGTGTTGTTGATGTTGCTGTTGTTGCTGCTTCTGTTTGGTAAGCTTACAGGCATTAGTTAGTATGTACAGCTGTCAAGTCTTGGGGCTGCCTGAGATTGCACGAACTGTGGCATAAACTACCAAATGGCTGCCATGTTGTTTCTTTACGTTGTTAATCAAAAATTAAACTGAAAACTGATTAGAAAATTCTTTATCCCTAGAGATTAAGTAGAAACGTCTATTCATTTGCATGGAAGCTGGTTGATGTTAATTGGAAATGTTCAGATTAACTTTGGTGTTAGCCAGCATTCTGTGTTAACTTTTCGCTTATCTAGTAGATGATCGGAAATGTTGGAACTTAACACTAAAGTTAACACCGATTATATCATCAGTTCATGTTGACGATTAACTCAGTATTTATTCTAAGAAAAAGTGTTAACTATGGTGTTAATATCTTTTCTAATCGAAACGTGAACTCACCACTATGTGTATGTGGTTATGTTCACAATTGCTGTCTGTTATTATCAGCCAAAGTGCAGTGCCGACAACTAGTGCAAAGACTACACAGCAGCCATCCGATGCTATCCAGAAAGCAATGGAAGCAACACTGGCATCAATAGCTCTGCCACCACCGGCAACATCTGTGCCAGCTGCGGCTTCTTCTAGTCCTGTTGTTGCTCTCAGTGACAGGTAATTTTAAACAATGTTGTAACCATTCTGTGTGTGCTGTTGGCTAATTAGTCATAAAAGTGTCCCCAGTTTCTTTATATGTCTAGGGCTGTGTAGTTTGCATGCAAATTAATTTTTTTTCTATAGTATTAGATCCCTGCAAGGACTGGGCCCAAATTTTGTTGAAATGGGCAAGGCCCAGAGTTTAGCCAGGCCGTACTGGGCCACCCGTTTTCTGCCAACTCATGCCAATTCTGTTAATATATCAAAAACACTTCTGATACGCTTTGGTGCATGAACCATAACGAATACAGATATTTTTGCGTGACATTGGTACAAGTTTATTGCCAGTGATTTGCTATTGTTTCATTTCGGTCAATAAATAACTTAGAAACAGAGTGACTAGGGACATGGCAATGGGGCACAGTTTAACTGGTGTTGCAGACACAGCAGTGGCAGGCAGTGTCCAGCTAAACTGCTCCCTGCTGCTGCGATGTCATTCAGTAGGCAGAGACACCGCATGAAATTGTGTTGTGTACATTTATTGACTTGATTAATAAATTATGGTTACAGTTATGGTTAGAGATAAGGTTAATGGATGTATGATATGGGGCCACAATACTAGCTAAATGCATGTGGCTGCCGTATGTCTAATGCTTGTGTAACAGAAAACAACAACTTCTAATGCACACTTATTTTCATTAACTGGCCAGACAGGGCTTAACATTTGGTTGCCCTAAAATGGACTGTACGTAATTCAGACAGCCTGCTGCCCCGGCCAGGCCGTGATTAATGGACACATGTGGGGTCTCTTCTTCTTCTGGTATTCTGCTGTTCCAACAGCAGGTCAATGACTCCCATCACTTGGCAGGCGACAGTCGACGACGAAGAACAGCGGCCACTGCTGCAAGACATCCTTGAAGCAGCCGTCGATGACCGGCGGCAAGCGGCGGTTGACGTCGAAGAACAGCGGCCACAGTTGCAAAGCAGCCATCGATGGGAATCATGTCTAGGGAAAATAGCCGAGGTGGTTTCCCGTTGCCTTCCTCACAGTTTTTACCTTCGAGTGTCCTTCTCTTGGATAGTTCTATCACAGACACATCCACGCAGGGCTCCTGTCAGAGACAGCCATGCTGCCACCGAGCTGTCATGGTGGTCCAGGGATGTTGCTGTGCCTTCGAACTATAGTCTTCTAGGGAGCCTCCCACAGATGATGTAATTGCAGCATTCCTGGCAGAGACAAACATGCTGCCACCATGCCGTCATGGAGATCCAGGAACACTGCAATGCGTGGGTTGCCTTACCCGCCGTCTTCGGGGGAACATTCCCGCATGTGGGGTCTACATGGTATAATAAACTCGCAACACATATTTAGGGTAGCAGTACAGGTACCATAGTAGAAGGCTTACATCACGTTTTGTCAGTTAAGAGCCAGTTGATGACGGGTTGGTTACCAGTTATGTAAAGTATGTTATGGTATATTGTGCCGTGTAATCCAGTGATTCTGACAGTGACTCTGGTCCACCGCAAGGCAAGAAGGAATACATTTTCACCAACAAGAAAGATGCCGTAGATGCCTTCAAGAATTTACTGCGTGAGAAGGTGAGCATATTGTTTGTGTCGTCTCGATATTAGATTTATGCTGGTACATTGTCTATATGTGCATCTAACCATAGTCAGGATGAGATCCATGAATACATTTGTTGGCAGTAACTAATATTTTGTAATATTGCTCTTGTCTTTTTAACTTATAGTTTGGGTTTGGTATATGAAACGCTGTTGTACTTTTGTTATTGTCTATAAAATACATTGTGTTTCACATCTAAATTGTTAGTTATGCGTTATCGTTACCGTAGTACGTTACAAAGTTTGTACCAAACAGCTAGGATAACTGTCACACGTGGAGTTAATCTTATGCAGGAAGTTCCATCTTCTGCTACATGGGAGCAGGCGATGAAGCAGATTATTAACGACCCTCGTTATGGTGCACTGAAACACCTCAATGAAAAGAAGCAGGCATTTAATGCGTATAAGATTCAACGTGCAAAAGAGGAAAAGGTATGTGCTACGTTGGTCACATCGTCGTCCAGTGTGTGCGTTATGCGCGATGTGCCTTACCTTATCTTTGGGACGAGCAGTTGTTAGCTGCTCAGCAGTCAGCACTGAGGCTGTATCATTTCGATCCAGTGCGCATCGATGTGTAATGTGATCAGCTGGTAATTATGTAGGTGACACCTAATGCCATGCTTTCTTTTACTTGAGTGCTTGGACTTTCACACATTGTACTCCTGTACTGTGGGACAGGAACATAATGCATTATGCTGTTATAGTGTACAGAGACTCCTGTCAGTACCTACAGAACACTGTTCCCCATATACACGCACTGTTAAAATGGCCATTTTGGGGTAAATCTGAGCTAGCCAGTTCCCCCTTGATTTTCAGTCTCCAGTGATTCCTATCCTGAGGGTCCTCAAGGGACAGGGCAAAACTCTCCAATGCTCTCTGACACAATCCTACCAGGTCTTCTTCTGGCGTCCCTCTTGTCTTAATTATAAGTAGGTCTTGCCACCCCACTTATCCCTTAGGGGCCGGAGCTGAATTGAAAGGCGACCCGGTTGTAAGGCAACGCAAAATTTATATAGCGTTGGCAAGATTTATATAGCATCGACTCTCCTTTACTGTAGTCCCCTACAGACCTGCTTTTCGGGTCAGGCTCAGCGCTAATGACCTAAACTGTGTTGATGTGTCGTTAAACCCTACTCACTCACTCACCCTCTTGTCTAGTTACCTCAGTCAACATTGACATACGTGGCTTGACCCAGTCTGTATCATCTTTGTGTTCAACGTGTCCAAACTGCTATGATCTGCCCCTCCTAGCCACCAAACTGACTGGTTCAAATCTGAGTAATTCTCTGAAGTTCTGTATTTTTCTTTCTTTTTTTTCTGAACACTGTTCATTGAATGCTTTGACTGTTTGATGTCAAGACTGATTTGCTTTTTGTTTTGGCAGAAGTGAGCACGGCTTTGATCTGTTGGTTGACTGATAGGCAGGACATCCAGTGGATGACCTCTTAGGGACCTGACCTATCCCGGAGTAACTCCGAAAAAGTTGGCCAGTCAGACAAAGGATGAATGCAGTCGTAGTAGTTAGCCAAAGTGAGTTCACTTGGAATCAGGTGATTCGGTTGATATTTTGACTTTTACAGGAAGAACAACGTTTGAGAGCGAAGCAGGCAAAGGAGGATCTGGAAGATTTCTTGCTGACGACAGAAAAAATACATTCCACCATTAAATATCGGTGACTGCTTCAGTACTATATGATCAGCTGACAGTAGTGATTGATCAGAATTGTGAAAATTGTGTATGTATTTATTTATGGTATTTTTGTTTGGTGTACTGGAATATTGACAGTGGTGAGAGTTCGGATGATAAAATACTAAGTTTAAAAATAACTGATTTGTTATTGTAGGAAAGCGGATCAGATATTTAGTGACAACGAGCTGTGGAAGTCTGTACCGGATCGAGATCGTAGGGAATTGTATGAAGACATCATGCATCAGCTAGAAAAACGAGAAAAAGTTTGTCTTGTTCCATTTACTATTACTTGTTGTAGTGTGCCTAGGAAAAAACGTTGTTGTTTATTGTTAGTGCGTGTTGTGATAAAAAGATTCAGACCTGTCTGTGGTGCGGCAGTTACTGTGGTTCAGTGAAGTTAACATCTTGAGATGTCTTTCAGGTTATTAATAAAAGCATCAGCAGTGTTCATCATGCATTTAAGTCTTGCTGCTATTGTGGGTTATCCAGGTTCTACAGTTGTATGCAAAGGACTTGTCTTTAGTAGTAATGATTGGAATTGATGCACGTAATGCAGTTGGAATACTCTACTGTGTGCAGTAAGCTTACATGTATTACAGTGTGAATCTTATGTTGTGTAAGAATGCATTGCTTGCTGTGTGTAAATGGAAATGCAGGAGGATGCGAAACTGTTGCGGAAACGGAACATAAAAGTTTTTAGCGATATTCTGGACAACATGCCGAGTTTGACATACTGCACGACGTGGTCGGAGACCCAGCAGATGCTGCTTGACAATCCACAGTTCACTGAAGACCCAGATCTGCAAAGTAGATAAGTCACTATTATGTTGCTTGTTACCTTTGCCGCCGCTTAGTGAGCAGGGAAGGTATTGTGATGCTTGCTGTAACGCTGTGTGTATGTCCTCTTTGCTGCTCGTCATGCTGTGTGTCTGCTGCACTGCGTATAGCATGTAATTTGCTACACACTTAAACGGTGATTTGCATGTTGCATTAGTCTCGGCAGCGAAGGTAATGCACTGTATGCAGTGCTCTCTAGTCTGTATTGTGAATGTGTCAGTGTTTGTGTGGCCTCTGTGAAATGCACAGAGATGCCTTTAGTGTAATCTCGGCTGTTTGTACCACTAATATACAACACATGGACGAACTTGAATATGTATTTTTGCATTTTTAGATTGTCGTTAGTAAAATGGTGGCGCACCACTTTCGCTGATCTTTGTCTTAGCGGGCAAGACAGTGAAAACCGTTTTTTGATGGTTGTACATGCAGTAACTGTTCTAAATACCCTGCACTGTCTGATCTGTTTAAAGTGTGTTTTGTTGCCTAAGTTATCTATGTTCAAACAACGAAGTGCTGGAATATATTAAACTGTAATAACACAAACTGGTTTTTGACAGATAGCTTGTAATCAAAATTGCAAGGCACTGTTTATTTTGACCATTGCGGGCATTATTTTTTATCTTTTATATGTGATTTATGTGTGACATATGCAGACATGGATAAAGAGGATGCTCTCCTATGTTTCCAAGATCATATCAAGATGCTTGAGCAGGAGTATGAGGACGAAAGAGAACGTGAACGGCGAGCGTTGAAACGACAGCAGCGCAAGCATCGAGAAGCATTTCTGGTTAGTTTATTCTCTGCATCTCGTGAAGCTTTCTTAATTTGTCTTTGTTATTTCAGGTTGTGAAGCTTCTGGCATTATGTGTATTGCCGGCGTTTGTACTTTTTGCATCAATATTACTGTCTCCTTACAGTGTTTAGTGTTTCATAAAAATTGTGACTTGTTAAAAATTGATGCTTTGTGCTTATTGTTGTACCCCTCTATTGTACTGTATTTTACTGGTGTTTGTACTTTTTGCATCAATATTATTATCTTTTTTACAGTGTTTTAGTGTTTCATAAAACCGTGACTTGTTAAAAATTGATGCTTTGTGCTTATTGCTGACATTTTTTGTTGCTTTAAGTGTTGTGCATCAATCTCTTCCAGAAGTTGGTTGCACGTCAATGAAAAGCAGCCCTAGTGTCATAAATTTCCTGGTGAATTGTTGTTGAAGCACGTTGCATAATGTGTAGAATATTCTTTCAGATGATGGTAGCATAGTAAAAGTGAATACTGAACAGTTTAATTGTGAAACAGATGCATGAGTAAGACTGAAATAAAATATTCTGTGTGTTATTTGTAATCATGATAGCTTAATTTTTTGTTCTTTGACGCTGTTGGTTTGGACATTTAGCCTGTGAATTCTGTGCAACCTCAGGGAAAAATTGTAACAAACAAAGTATTTTTAGTTTGTCATTCAAAAGAGCTGTTGACTGGGTAAACAGGATCATCATAACCCTTGATAAGGTCATTATTACATTTACTTTTTGTTGCAATAGCCTGTGGAAAAGTAAGTTTGTGGCTTTGGAGAAGCCTGGAAAACTGGGAAATTTTTTCTCCTACTTTGTGGCCACCCTGTATGATTCATTTTCCGTGCATCAGTTAAGTTTGTGTTGCAGTTGCATTGCACCCTGTTTGTACGTTTTTATTTTCAAATTCTCCTGTTGCATTTTCAGCACAAAAAAATGCAGTGTTGAGCTAACGTTGCAGGTGTTCTTGGATGAACTGCATGAAGCCGGCAAACTGCACTCGATGTCACTGTGGATGGATTTGTACTCGGTCATCTCTAAAGACGTTAGGTTTTTCAACCTACTTGGTCAGCCGGGTTAGTTATGTCATAAAATGAGAAACTTCACTATGTGTAACCAGCAGCAATCATTTTAGTGTCTCACTGCTGATTGTCTGTGATTTGAAATGAAGATTTCAATGTCAAAAATCTAAGATTTATGTAGTTTTGAAATGATAGCTGTTCAGTTTCTGATATAGTAGCAGTAGTGTCAATAGGATGTAGCTTTAGTGACTACTAAACCTAGTGAATTGTCACATAAGTGAGAATGCGACAAGTTTAAGGTTTTATTAGAAAAAAAATTATTAGAGAGTGTTATATCAGTGTATGTGTACAAATTTTTAAATTGTATACGATTTGGCGGATGGGAAGGACTATGCTTCTCTGAAGAGGGAGATCAATGTGGAAAATAAGACAGTAGAGATGGTAGTCAAGGACCTGCTTCTAGCAGACAACCAAAAGAAGAAGACACATTAAATGGTACTTGTGACTTGGAGAATGCATTTTGCCATTGATTACAGCCAATGATGTGATACTAAATGTGAGCTAGTTCTAGTGAACATTTTGACTAATAGATTGAAGAATGACCAGAGTGTGTGTGTAAATTTACTTTTTCTCTCTGAAATAGCTTGGCATTGTGAATTTCATGCCTTTCGTGCTTTGTTGAACTGCTGTCAGACCATAAGGAGTTTTGTGAGCATTTCTATGCTGCTTTGTTATCATTATTATCAGTTCATTGCCAGTAGTTTTTGATTTGCTGAAATATTTCTCTGTCGTCAGACTGAACTGCAGGTCTGTGTCTCAAATTTATTTTCTAGGATCCACGGCTTTGGATCTGTTTAAGTTCTATGTTGAAGACCTGAAGGCCCGCTTTCATGATGAGAAGAAAATGATTAAAGAAGTTCTGAAGGTACTAGTTACATATGTGATTAAGATTAATGTTAAAGGTTAAAAACCCTAGTATAGCTCTTAGTGGGAAACTAAGTGTCACTTGTCATATGGGATCACACAGTGTTACCTGACACCTGACACAAGTGAACGCGCCCCGTCATAACCCCAGCCAGCCTGGACAGTACTCGATTTACCTACCCCGGAAGGATGGAAGGCTGAGTAGACCTAGGTAGCTTGATAGTGGCCCGACCGGGAATTTAACCCGTGACCGCTAGATCGCAAGTCTGACGTCCTAACCATTACGCCACCGAGTCACCCGATTGTTGATGTTAATGTTGATGTGTATTATAGAAGTTTATAGTCTTGTAATGTAAGTAGTTTGATTCAGTTGGCAGGAAACTCATCTCATTTAACTTTTTATTGGCGGCAAGGACTATCTGTAGAGACTAAAAATATGGTGATTGTTAAACTGGTTGTTAATTTGTGGGCTGTTGCATGTGGCATTCTCCCAGTCCACCTCAGTATATCATATATACCCATTCACCCATCAAGTGCCATTGTACCAACTAACCAACCATTTAGTGAAATACTGACAAGTCTTGTTGCCATTCAATGTTCATTAAGTTCTGTGAACTTGAAGGGGTTAACTGACCTTTTTGTGACAGTTGGACAATGTTGCTGATGCAGGAGAAGAAGTTGGAAGTTGAGATCGAAACGAGTTTTGAGGAGTTTATGAAGTGGCTTCACGAGGAGAAACAGACATTTGCACTTGACACTGGCAACATAAAACTGACTTACAACAGTGTTAGTTTGGCTTCTGTTTTTAAAGTGCTAAGTTCATTGTAGAATTTATAAATTACAAACGGTATATTGTGTCGGATTTTTTGCTAAATATACCACTGTTTAAGTTAGGGTTTTGTTACTTTGATGTTCTGAAGTTTCTGACTGCAGGTTTATTGTGTACGTGTATAGTGTATTCACTGACAGTTGCATATGTAAGTCTGCTATCTAGTTGAAATGCATTACGTAACTCATTCACTGCAGCATGTAACCATTGAGGGTCGTGTAGCAATCTCCACGAAGCCTGACCATGTGCTGATAATAATAATATTAATAATAATAGTGAGGATAATTTTTATGGTGCTGTCATCGTGGCAAAGCACTTCGAGAGTTCACCTGTCTCATATGATGAATGTGGAATGGCGCCAAGCGGGCGCTAATCCTCAGCACAGACCAACTGACCCGGGCTGTGAGTCCGCCTGTAGGCTGCCTCTAGGCTGCCTGAAGCCACACCCACTGTTTGGTGGCAGGACTGAGCAGAAGTTAATTGAAAACATTGCGTTGGTTTGTGTATTTGTCAGACCTCGTGTGCTCACATAATTTGGCATGTTATTCTCATTTCGGACACTAATAAACAATTTATAATCATTGTAGAATATCAGTAAACTGTTGTGTATGACATAGCTGTTTAGATATTTTGTTTGTTATAGCTAATGGAGAAAGCCGAAAATCGGGAGAAAGAAAGGCTGAAAGAAGAAACTAAGAAGGTTTAATTTTGTTGACAACGATGAAAGCTGAATTGCCGTTGTTTTGAGAATTTATGGTGGCATTTTTATTCACTCAGTTATGTGTTATGGGAGTAATTATGAATTTAACGGTGAATTGTATTTATACCAGCTGAAGCGATTGGAGTCGTCGTTCAAAACACTGCTGCGGCAGACTTCACCTGCAATTGAAGAGAAAACGACATGGGAGGAAGTGAGTTCATTATCTGTGTGTTAGATAGATTACTAAGTTTTTCACCCAGGTGCATTAGATCATAGTTTCTCTGTCGTATAGCACGTCAGAGTCGACTTGTTTGGTGAAGTAACTAAGCAGTTAATAAATAAAACAGAACAAAAAGAAATGGCACCTTTGTGTTGTTCATCTGTTTTTTATCCTTCAGTACGTTGTTGAAGAGGGATTTATTTGCTGAATTATAGTTTCTTTGTGATAAATTCTTCCAGTTATTTTTGCCTGGCTATAATATGCGTATTTATGTGGTTTGAGAGGTAGATAGTATGTCTAGCAAAGATGTGTTGGTATTTTTATAGATTTAACACATCGTGATGTATTACACTAGGTTCGTCCTCGTCTGGAGTCTGATGCAGCATTCAAGGCAATTACGCTGGAAGCTGATCGGGTTCGGCTTTTCAAAGAGCACATTGCATCACTGGAAGATGCACATCGACAACACTCAAGCAGCACGTCGAGCAGCAAGCGACATGCTAAGAAGACCAAGAAACAGAAACGCCGATCGGAGTCAGCATCACCGCGGTCGTGGTCGCAGGTGCGCGTATGCCTGTATTGAACCTCAGTTGTGTTTCAGCTGCGTGTGGCTAATTGCGATTCGACTGCGATACGACTACGATATGACGATATTACTCTGCATTCAACTATGACGAAAGTGGTCAAAATTACGATATGCATTCGATTTGACTGCGATACGACTACAATACGACTGGGACGAAAAATTGACGTTCATTTTTTGCTCGTGTCGAATGAAGCAGGTGCGCACGATATGTCATAGTCAGATCGTTGTCGTATCATAGTCGAATCCCAGTTGTAATCATAGCATAATCTACAGTGTAATCACATAATTAGCATGCATTTTCGTTAAGACCTCAGAGGAATTTTCGACACACATGAAATTGGAAAAGATCAGATAACTGGCTGTTCTGTTGTACAGTATATTGGCAGCGTAAGAGGCGGAGTGATTGTTAATTTTTTTGCACCTGTTGCTAGTGACCGTTGAATTAATTATCTAATTTCTGTTTAATTCAAGTAATCTTACTGAACTAATTCAGCTTTTGTGAAGTTTCTTACAGTTGAAAAAAAAATAACTTCACTGGTTCAGCTTCTATGGTTGATGCAGTTAAATTTGTTCAGTTCTCATATGTGAAAGGCATGACTGTTTTAGTCAGCATCAGACGATGAACGTTCAGCTTCAAATAAACAGAAAAGACACAGAAGGAAGTCTGAGTCTCAGTCACCGGAACCGTCGTCTCATTCAGGTAATAACAACTGGAAGCACTCGGGCAGTTCATACCTCCACTGAGAATTTTCTTATTCTTGGCTGCCTATTGTAATTACAATAGTAAGTAAAAGTTCTTTTAAAAAATTCTTGATCATAATCCAGGAACCCTCTGAACGAGACATAATTCAAGAGTGATGTGTGATAGCTACAGGTGTCTACATTGTATGCTTGTTCACTTTATTTCAATCAAAAATAGAAAGAACGGCAGTACGATGAATTTATAGTGTAATGTGAATGCGGGATTTCTTACTTCAAAAGCTTCTAATCTTGTATAACATACACCGAATTTATATTGGTTTATAGTGCTGTGGGGTTACAACGGCATGGTACGTACGTCAGTTATAAAGAGATGTCAGACATAAGCCCCCTGACAGAAGCCCCTGCCAAATCTGCCACTGTAGTGGATAAAAGCACCCAGTACAAAATAGTCTGGATATCATACATAGGTCGATAACCCCCCAAGGCACCCCCCCCCATGGCCAAGACTTTGGATAGCAGATAACACTGACGTGATAAAGGCAGGTGCATTGTTTTTTCTTGATTCCAACAGTGAAGACTCGATTCTTGCTGTTGCACAGGCTGGAAGCGTGTCCTTTAACTAAGTCAGTCATTAGCTCGCTTGATTTTATTGTTAAGTTGCTCTTATGAAACTTTTTTAAAACCAACGATATGAATGTTATAATATATTGTCAACATGAATTTGACTTTGAGTTGCCTAGTACTACACTAGCCCAGCATAACAAGAAATTCTTAATGCAGTATCAGTTTTGCGGCAGTGACTTTTGCAAATTTTCATAGCAGCATTGCTGTGCTTTAAATAATCTGACTGTTTCTTTAGTTAAGCATTTAATTAGTTAAGTTTTTTCTATCCCTATATGTATGTGTGTATGTACGTACGTGTAAATCTGGTTATCTAGATCACGGCAGCCACAGTCATCGGTCAAGAAAACATAAAAAGTCAAAGAAGGTGAAAAAGAGGCACACTGATAGA
>Ga0209679_1000476_pt1 | contig 14778 bp, 16 predicted proteins | sample WorMetHEROISLAND_4_FD_187408 | JGI IMG/M metagenome (GOLD analysis project Ga0209679, IMG submission 187408) | Marine gutless worms symbiont microbial communities from Max Planck institute for Marine Microbiology, Germany - Olavius sp. 2 HERON... ...
ATATGATCTTCGTTGAAGGCAACCTTCCAACCGGCCACAAGACGACGGTCAGGTCCGGCCGGCCCGCGGGGCCGGAAATGCAGGTGACCACCGACACCTGCGGCATGCTGGAAGCATACGCCGAGGTAGACAAGTCCTTGGCTGATTTGAACGGCAATACGGTGGATTTCAGGCTGTCTGAAGACCTCGCGTATATAGAAGCGATGAACAACGCTTGCGCGGAAACCCTGTTTTACGGGGACACCAGCAAAGATCCGGAAAAGTTCCTGGGCCTCGCGCCCCGGTACGCCTCGATGGCGAATTCCGTTCCCAACAGGGAGAATATTATCGACGGCGGAGGAACGACCGCCGCAAACCTCACGTCCATGTGGCTGATCACCTGGGGACCCAACACGTGCCACGGGATTTTCCCCAAGGGCCAGACAGCCGGGTTGCAACACAACGACCTGGGTGAGGTGACCATCCAGGACGCACAATCACCTGCGGGTAACTTCCAGGGGTATCGTTCTCACTACAAGTGGGATATCGGCCTGTGCCTCCGTGATTGGCGGTATGTGGTGCGCATTGCCAACATCGATACCACAGCATTGAAGAAAGACTCCGCTTCCGGTGCGGATATCGTTGAGTTGATGGTAAGGGCTACTAAAAAAATACCTTCCATGGGGAGGAGGGGCAACATGGTCTTCTATTGCAATTCCACGATTCATACGTACCTGGATCTGCAAACACTATACCGCTCTAACAATGCCCTGACCTATGGTCCGGATGCACACGGCCAGGAGGTCCTAAAGCTCCGGGGAATTCCGGTCAAGCGGTGCGACGCCCTCGCCAACAAGGAAAAGTACGTTACGTAGACAGAATACGGTAAATAATTCCCCCAAATTAATACTTGTAAAGAGTGAGGTTGTAGCCTGGAAGGTTTAAATCATCAAAACAGTCCTTGCCGGTTGCGGGCCCGTGAAGGCCTGTGGGGCCTGTCCGTTTAATTGGGCATATCTATTCCCTGCGTTTAATCTTCAGGGTGCCTCAGATTCGATCTGAGGCCCGTTTATTTATATTTTGTTGAACAGGTCCTTTTGCACATGCACGGTGGCCTCGTATCCGTAGACAACCGAACCTTTTTCTGTCTTAAACTTTATCGGGTTCTTGATCACACCTTCTAAGTCTTTGGAAACAAAGTCTTTTATAGCCTTTGTTGATATAAATTTGGCCAAATGATCACCATTCCCCTCTTTAAACGCCGTTCTAATACGGTGGGCCAAGAACCAGGCGGTTTTTTGTGTAACCTCAAGCGTTTTTGCGTGTATTGCTTTTTCATAGTGTTATGCTTTTTTTATATCGCTGCCTTAAAGTGGGGACATTCCGTAAACCTTTATACCCTTTCTCTCTCTTTTTTACCTTTTTCTCCCTGACCCATACCGACCTGGCTAGTGCCAAGATTATAGACCCCAGAGTAATAAAGTGCGTGCGCTTCCATGCTGACAACTCCCATTAGGGCCCTAATATCCCTCGCCACAATGGAAATAGCACCACCTAAGTACCACCTTGTTTCCCCTATTTGGCGTTTTACAGTTCCCAAAAAGGGTGGTACAAGCAGAGGCCAAAGACGAAGGGGGGTTCTGGTCTGGTTGCATTTGTGCTCAAATTTCGTTTTGCGAGCCCGGTAAAAAAATTTCAGCACTGAACCAGACCACCACCCCCTCTTCGCGCCTCCTTCTTTTTTCTTCGTAGCCGGCGGGAGTTCCAATTCTCGCCGGCCTTTTTTTAGGGCCCCGCCCCGCTCCCTTAAAGCGGGGGGCGGGGCTCTTTTTTTTATCTTTTTTATATAGTATAGGTAGAAAACCCCTTTAATGTACACCGATTGACCCCCCTTATCCTCCGTTATTTACCCGCTCGGATTTTTTTCCCTTCCCGGGGGATTGACATGCCCGCCGGCCATCTGGTAGACAGTGGGCGTCAACGCAACGTTAACCCGCCAAGAAGGGAGATCAAGCGAATGACATCTGCAGCGAAGCAACCCGATCGGCCGGATCTCTCCGCGGCCACCAGGTGAACCAAAACCCTTGAAAAGATCGCCGCTTACATCCGCAGCCTGGCTCCCCAGGGCTCGCTCGGCGTCGGCGTCGGCGCACGCGATAAAAACGTCCGGTGCTCGCACCGCGCCGTGCGCGGCAACGTCCGGAAACTAGTGGACGGCGGGGCGCTGGTCGTCCGGCCTTTAGGCAACGGGGCCATCGCCTACCGGCGCATCCCCGGGGCCCTAGGGCCGTGCACCGAGCCGCTGGCGGGGGTCAGCCTCACCCCCCCCGCCATGCTCGAGGATCTGGCTGCGGCGATGGCCGTCACCCGCCGGCATGTGCTGGTGCTGCTGCGCCGCAAGTTTCCCGCCTTCCAAAGAAGGGCGGCCGCAGTCAGGATCCCGCACCCCCTGTCCTATCTGGAGACGGCGCTGAGGAACCAGCTCGCCGCCGACCGCAAACCGGATCTCAAGGAAACGACCCCGCAGGAGAACACGCTGCTTGACGTGCTGGAATGGGCGGCCCGCAAGCATCCCGCGGCGGCGGGAACACGCCGCTGAACATCCGAGAGATGGCCCGCGGCGCCGGGATGGCTCGAAACACGGCCAAGAAGTACCTGAAACGGCTTGCCGAGCGCGGGGAGATCGTGCTGGCACCGGATCTGGACCCGTGCCGCAGCCGGAGATGGTACGGCTTCCGGTTTCCGGAAGCGGCAAAACCCGCTTCCCGGCACCCGACCGGAACCCCCCCGCCGGTGTGGTGCAGATCTGCTACATGCTATCAAACAAGCCCGGGGGGACGAGGCAGATGCTTGTTCTTTTTCCTTTCTTAGCGGGTTGACGAAATTGACAGGTTGGCGTCCCCTCGGCATCCTTCCCCAAAAACATCGCCTCCGGCTAATGGAGCCGGAGCCGGACAGCCAACCCCTCGACCGGGACTGGATGCGGGCGCAGTGGGCTCACTGTCGGGCGCAGCACCGCCACAAAGCCTTGCGGAAGCGCGCCCAGGCGGCCCGGCTTCGGCCGCCTCCTGGACCGATGAGAGAAGGTTCGTTGCATTCGCAGGGTTTCTTTAGGGGCTTTTTTACATTTTAAGGGCAAAATGGAAAGTTTTCCCTTTTCCGGCGGCGACAGCAAACCGGTTATCTTTCTTTAACCGGGTTCCGCCACGGTGACAATCAAGCCCGAGACCCATACCGACAAGAGACGTCCTTTGTCGAACAGAATGTGGTATTCTGTTTGATATCAAGCTCCAAAGCAGCCGAAAAATCGCCATGAACCGTTTTCACTGGAACGGCTACGTAGACAGGGGGGCCGAGGTCGGGGTACACCGACGTCCCCACCTAGTGTACCCGGGTAGGGGAACACAAAGAAAACAAATTAACACCCGCGTGTCGCTGTGGACGCGTTCTGGCCAGAGAGATGGAGAACGTTTTTTAGGGCCGTATGAAAGAGAGTAGCGATGGCTGAGAATAAACTTAAGGAAGCTCTGACTGTTCGCCAAAAAAAGAAACAGCATCAAAAGATATTGGCCTTTAAGAAAGGGCTGAATCAAAAACTTGAGAAAAAAATAAAGGCGCGTAGAGCTGATGTCCGTCCTCTCCCTCCGCGTTATGACGATGTTTTTTTTGAGGGCCTTGCTCAACTTGAGAAAGCAGCGGGAGCCCCCCCCCAGAAGGAAAATTCTTGGCCACCTTTGAAGAGAACATTTGGAAATCAAAAATATGAGAGCCTAGCAACACACAACCTATTGTGGTTCACCTTGGCTTTTTGACTGTGGAATGGTAGCCGGACACAGGAGATAATGAATGGACAATCTTACAGCATCCCAACGGAAAGCCACGATGCGCCGGGTGCGCAACAAGGACACCAAGCCGGAAATGAACATCCGTAGGCTTGTCAGTAGGCTTGGTTTCAGATATCGGCTTCATAGAAAGGATCTACCCGGTAATCCGGACCTCGTTTTCCCAGGCCTCAGAAAAGTGATTTTCGTGCATGGATGCTTCTGGCATGGACATGAAGGTTGTCCTGCTTCTAAAAGACCACAAACAAACCGCACTTACTGGATCCCAAAACTTCAAAGAACAAAGGTCCGGGACCAAAAAAATTTGGACTTGCTCCAAGAGCTTGGCTGGAATGTCCTTACGATCTGGGAATGCGAGAAAGATACGCCTGCATTAACCAGGAAAATCATCAACTTCCTCATACCTGCGCCTGAAACCGACGCTCCCTACAAATTCTACGAATTTTTCGCTGGGGGCGGCATGGCAAGAATTGGTCTTGGAAATGAGTGGTCTTGCATTCTGGCCAATGACAACTGTGATAAAAAGGCTAAGAGTTATCGGCAAAATCATACATGCAATGACGAATTGAAGATTAAAGATGTAGCAGAACTCAAACTTACGGAACTTCCTGGCGAGACTCATCTTTGTTGGGCATCCTTTCCATGCCAGGACCTGTCAGAGGCTGGTAATGGCAATGGCCTTAATGGGGAGCGAAGCGGGACTTTCTGGCCCTTTTGGGACCTTATGGTAGGAATGAAAGATCAACACAGAAAGGTCCCAATTGTCGTACTTGAAAACGTAACAGGTGCATTATCTTCGAATGTCGGACGAGACTTCGAGGCAATCATACAGGCAGCAGTGGACGCCGAGTATCGTGTTGGCGCGATGGTGATTGATGGAGTTCATTTTGTACATCAATCGAGACCGCGTCTTTTCATCATTGCAGTGGATCGAGACGCCGAAATACCGAGGGAGTTGATCTCAGACGCCCCTAACACGTTCTGCCATCCAAAAACCGTTCGATCCGCATACGAGTCCCTTCCAGATACCCTCAGAGAACAATGGCTGTGGTGGAATCTTCCTGCCCCCGATCCTATCAAGCACATGCTCATCGAAATTTTCGAGAAAAATCCTGTTGACACCACTTGGCATACCAACAAGCAAACTCAAACGCTGTTGAACATGATGAGTCCCCAAAACCTCGAAAAGGTGGCGGATGCACAGGCTGAGAGCCGACCGATTCTTGGCACTCTCTACAAGAGAACACGCCCAGATGAGAATGGTGGTAGAATCCAACGTGCCGAGGTGAGATTCGACCAAGTTGCCGGATGTTTGAGAACGCCAGCAGGAGGATCCAGTAGACAAACGATCATTTATGTGAACGGCAACGACATTCGGACAAGGCTGCTCAGCCCAAGGGAGGCTGCAAGGCTGATGGGACTTGATGATGAATATGTTCTTCCAGATAGATACAATGAGGCGTATCATCTCGTCGGCGATGGGCTTGTCGTTCCTGTGATATCCTGGCTCGGGCAGCACATCCTGACCCCCCTTGCCCATGCGATAAATATCCAAAGGGAAGGCTGATGCCAAAACCCCCCATTACCCATTGCGAATTGTCTCCGGCAACCGAGCAGAGGATCGTCCAATACACAGAAGAGCTGAAGAGGTTTGCTCATACCATCGGTAGTCATGGCCTTACTGAATCGCAATTCAAGGCCTCAGGTCTATTCCAGAGCGCTGTTGAGAAAATAAGGGGGGCGCGAGCTGGAACGACGTCAGCCAAAAGAGACTTCATGGCAGCCGTCTTGGGCTACATGAAAGATAACGGCTTCATCAGAGATTGGGATTTTACAGGTTCGGGTGAAAGGCATGACTACCAGATTGAGACAAACTCTGGGAGAACTTCCATTGTTGAGACCAAGGGGTGTCTTGACGGGAACAACACCAACATCTTCATCAGACCCCCGAACGCCGACGAATTCGTGATATGGTCTCTTTGTCAGAATCCGGGGGCTGATCCAAGACATAATGCTTGGTCTGGCACTCATACCAGACTGGGTGCAGAGGTTATCCATCGGAAGGAAAAGGTAGATGCCGTTGTTTTATGGGACATGTTTTGCGGCAGCACACTGCGAACATGTCCTAAGTTGGTAGAGGATGGCTCAAGGGCAACAATAGTTGACGGGATGACATTGGCGCCGCCATGTATATGCCTTTTCCCGAGAAGCATTCCTGACCCAAGAAGCAACCCCAATCCTCCTTGCTGGCAAAGTACTGACATTCAGTTGGTCGATGCTCTCGTGGATGCCTTCGATGGAAACAGCGATGACCTCGTAAACGTCCGAATAGAGACTCGAATGAAGGGGGTCAGTATTCAGCGAAAAACACACTTCTTGAGGAGTGGCGTTGAGTTTGCATCATCGCGATGGACGACACTGAAGAGAGCCAATTAGGTAAACGCCACCCCCCATAAATCTTCGGCAGAATTTTGCAGTGAAGGAGGCTAACTGCAGAAGCAGGGCTTCATTTAGAGGAGGGGCGCCGCCCTGAGACGGCCCCTAAGGCCGCCTGGACCCTAAACCAAGGTAGTGTATTTCTTTAGGTGTTGGGGCCCCCCGGAATCGATTCTGGGGCCCGTCTTTATTTGTTTGATGAAACCAAAACGAGCGCGCGCAATGCAAGAGGAGAGCTGCCTTAACTGCCTTAAGTCGCTCTTTGGCAATGCCATCGAAACCATCAGAACTCGATGGACGGCTTGGCAGATCATTCGCGCAGGACTCGGCTGTATTATGGTGGCGGCTGCCTTCCTGATCTGTTACCGGATGTATCTGAAATATCAAAACGCGATAATCCCCCCAATCTTTCCAAACGGACCTCTGTTTTTTCTGCTGTACACCGCGGCCATAGCAGTGGTGGTGTGGCTATCTTTCAGATGCCAGGCCGCGAATGCCCGAAGGGCCGCTTTTTATATTAGAATGGCTTGGGCCATGTTCTTTTTCTATGTTTCCCTGGTGCTGTTGCATTACGGCGCAGACCCGGATGCCGCGAACGGGCCCGCGGCTCCGATGAACAGGGCGGCGATATCGGCCGGTTTCTACCATTCATCCGGCTGGAACAGAGACTATCAAAAGATCCAGATTCTTACTGTTGAGGATCTTCTTAATGGTAAGGAGATCGAGATGCCCCCACATCGCACAACCTTCAAGCAGGCCCCTAGGGAGGTTAAAGGCCACAATCATGAGCAAAAGGACCTGTTTAATGATGGCCAGATATAAGTCCTTGTTAATAAACGGCTTAATTGTCGGATGGGTTACGATTCGGGCAACACCTTGGCCACGCCCTCTCATGCCGATTGCTCTTGTATCGACAAGAGTAACTGTGAATCTGAGAGAAGAAGAATACTAAGTGCTGGTAAACTTTGGACCGGATTCAGTCCAGCGCCCCGATCAACTCCTTAACTACTGTTCCAAAGAAAAGGAGCGCCAATCATGCTTTTTTAGCATAATTACAGTAAATTGCGCTCATTTTTGCCCGAAAAGCCCAAATATCTCCTTGAATTTTCCTTAAATTAACGCCACAAAAGGGCTTAAAGCTAAGAAGGTCAAGAAATATGAAAAAGGGGCAAAATTTCAACCGCCCGAAGAGGGGCTCCACCATTAAGGTGGATCCCATCAAGAGCGTGGCACAGATCAAGACGATCAAGAAGCTGCTTGAAGGCAGACCACTGGACTATGCCCTGTTTGCGGTCGGGATCAACACTAACCTCAGGGCATCCGATCTTCTTGGCATCACGGTGGGCCAGGTGCGCCGCCTTAAGCCCGGCGAAGAGATCGTGCTCACTGAGAAAAAGACGGGAAAGCCGCCAACCCCTGCAAACAAATCTATAAACGTAAAACGCTCTGGCTTCTTCACCTCTTCTTCCATGGCGAACTTCCTCTCTGAGCGCGCTTCCATATCCAAACAGGTCCGGACCGCGAGTCGAACTTTCATTAAATAGCCGCAATGAATTCTTGCAAGCCCCTGTTCACACCCAGCGGCAAGTCAGGGGGCACATGGTTCTCCAAAATTTCTTTATATTTTTTGGTGGCCGAATCTATGGCTTGAGGAGACCCCTTGGCGAACCAGTTGTGATAGTTGTCTCGATTCGACAGCATGGGCTGGTAAAGCTCATCTTTAAAGTGGTCCAACGTATGTTTCTTGTCCAGGAAATGGCCGCCGGGGCCGACCTCCTTGACAAGATCCACCGCCAATGTTTCCGGATTTACCTCATAGGCTCTTCTGGTTTTTTTGACCATTCCGCAGGTTTCATCATCGATAACAAATTTTTCATACGACATACAATTGTAGGTTTCCAGAATCCCCGCTGAATGCAATACAAAATGAATCCCGCTGACCTGGGCCATCATTAAATTCATCATCGATTCATAAGCCGCCTGGACATCCGCTATTTTCGCATCACAGACGGCACCGCCACTTCTGGAAGGAAGGCGATAGTATCTTGCCATCTGAGCGGTTGCGGCCGTATTTATTGCCATTTCAGGAGAACCAATGCTCAGCGTTCCCAAACGCATTTCCGCACTAGATGAAACACCGCCAAAAATCACTGGTGTACCTTCCCGAACCAATTGGGTTAAAACAATACCGGCCAGAACTTCCGCATTCTGAAGGGCCAGGGTTCCCGCAAGAGTTACGGGAGCAGTAGCTCCTTCGATGCCTAAAGTGGAAATAATCAACGGTTGCCCGGCATCGGCATACGCCATGATGGCTTCCAGCGTTCGATTGTCGTACTTTAACGGTGTAAGCGCGCCCAAGAGGCTGATAAAGCGGGGTTTTTCGATTAAATCCGCTTTGCTTCCGAACAAAATTGATGCCATTTGGATACTGTCCCGAGCCGCCCGGGCTCCCATGGGGCTGCCCATAAAACATTTATCGGAGTATCTCACGGTCGTATAAAGCATTTGAGCATGACGTTTTCCATAAGGAACATCATTGGGTTCGATCACCATTCCACTACAGATGTCCTGATAAACACTTGCTTGGGTTAATTGAACAAAGCGTTTAAAATCTTCCAATGTGCCGTTACGCCTGCCGGATTCAATATCCATGACAAACGGAGCACCGTACCCGGGACAAAACACCATTTTTTCACCCCCGAACTCCACGTCCCATTCGGAATTGCGTGCGTATAGTTTGAACCGGTCGGGTGATTTTTTAACTTGTTCTTCCACTAAGCGGGGAGGAAAAAACACCCGCTCGCCCTCCGTCTTGGCCCCGCTCCTTGATAATATTTCAATAGCTGGCGGATGGTGAAAATCAACCCCGGTCTTTTCTAAAATTTGCAATGACGCTTCATGAATCTGTTCAACCTGATTTTGCCTCAGCGGTTCATACCATCGCATGTTCTGGTTCCTCCCACAGACATCCTTGATAATATCTCAGTTACAGTTTCACCCAGTGGATATGGCGAGCGGTGCTGGGGAACATTGCCGCGCAATCTGAGTACTTTGGTAGACATTAAGTACGCTCCTTACAACAGCCGCAACCATGGGTACGGGCACAGCATTGCCAGTTTGTTTGCGGGTTTGACTGTCATTGCAAATTATTTCGAAACTATCTGGAAAACCTTGCAAGCGTAACATTTCACGAGGGGTTAAACGCCTTTTTCCATCTACAAGCAAATAGTTATGAGATGCACCGGCACGCAGGGCGCAGGAAAACGGATGACTGGAGATATTTCCGCTCTTGTTTTCGTGCCAGATGGCAGGATGAAATTTGCTTGTATGTACCGCATGTCGACGACGGCGAATGCGTTCACTTGCGCTATGGCGTAGATTTGGTTTACTTTCCAAAATTTCGGACAACGGTTTGGGCTTTGTAGCCGAATTTGGCCATGGAAACGGACTTTGTATTCCCCCCAAAATTCCTACGATCAAGATTCGCTCTCGTTTCTGCGGAAGACCAAAGTCCAGGGCATTAAGCAACCGCCACTGTGGGTTTCTGTAACCAATGGAATCCAACGTATCCAATATGGTGGCCAGTGTGCGCCCGTTATCATTGGTAACAAGTTGTTTCACATTCTCCAATACGACCGCCTGCGGTGTTTTTTCTTTTAGAATCCTGACGATTTCAAAAAACAACGTTCCGCGAACATCGGAAAAACCACGCCTTTTCCCGATGATGGAAAAGGGCTGGCACGGAAATCCGGCACAGAACAAATCATGGTCTGGTACATTTTTCGCGCGCAGGCGGGATATGTCTCCATATGGTTTCAAACCATAGTTATGCTCATATGACTTCCGGCATTCTTCATCTATATCGCAAGATCGCAAGCGAAAACACACTTCATTCCTAAAGATGAAGCCGCTTGATGAAAACCACCAATGCCGCAAAACATATCAGAAAACGTATGAAGACCGGAAAGAGACATCAGAAACCTACTCCCCTGTCTTTAATGAATGCCATATTAACCGTTTATGTCACATCCCAAGAAGTTTCGCCCCCGAAGAATACAAGCATCCAGAACAGAAAAACTCCCTGCCGCAGGGTCTATGACAATATCCCCCTGACTTGATACCGCAGCCATTAATGCACCCTGCAAGGCTATCGGTTTTTTATGTGCATACCCATTCTTTGTTACTTTCTCGTACCATACATCGGGAATGTTGTGCGTTTTCCACACTCCTTTCGCACGACGAGGTTGTTTTTGCAGTATGATAACATGTTCACTTGTTCTTCTTGTACGATACCCCATACCAATACGACCCTTATGCCATGTCAACATATCTACAACATCCAATGCCGTTCCGGACAACCACCCCGAAAATCCTATACAAAGATGAAATTGATCAATCCATAAAAACAAATGGCCTGTTGGTATAAGGGTCTTACTAATATCTCTTATAAAGTCGGTTATCACCGCCTCTGTCATCTGGGGTAGGTTGCAACGTGCCTTACCCCGCCCCTCTCCTTCATTACCATATCCGAGTTTATCCAACACACCCCTATATTGAGGATCAAAAAAAGCAACAGGCGCACTATCTTTCGGTATTTTGGACAAAAGAGTTCTGCCATCCATCTTTAACCGTTTATTAAACCCTATGCTTTTGGGCAACCTGATACGTGATAATTTAATCTTGCACTCAGAGGAAAATACCGAAGCCGTCAATGTGTCAGGTGTGACATTTTTTATAGATGTGATTATTTTTCTTGCCTGGGTGCTCATACTATTATCTCCCTGTAGGGTAATATTTAGTATATTATTCTGCCCTCAAACTATCATTAACACTTCTAAACAGGTCTAAAGCAGCTTCAAGATTTTCCACTATTTCTTGAGCAAGGACTTCTGGTTCAAGAAGCTTCTCTAAATCCTCCAAGCTTTCATCTTTCAGCCAAAATATATCCAGACTGACCTTGTCCCCAGGCGTGGCCAAGGTGTTACCCGAATCGTAACCCATCCGACAATTAAACCGTTTATTAACAAGGATTTAGATCCGGTCATCCCCAAAACCCCTCTAAAACCCCCCTGAATTCCGTCTTCTCTTTTTATTCTTTTTATCTCTTTTTCTCTTTTTCGGCACCTATTTTTTCTAATGATTACAAGGCATTCCAGACTTAAAAGCGGTGTGATTTGTACTTAAAAGCGGTGTGATTTGTACTTAAAAGCGGTGTGATTTGTACATGGAAACATAAAAGGTTGTTATTGTGGGTTGACACCGTTTATTATATGGTTTAAGGGAATTTAAGATGAAAAAATACGATTTAAAGAAACTGGTCGCCATGAAAAACGCGCTGATACCCGCCTTTGCCCGCATCGGCCATGGTGAAAAACGGTTCCTGGCGTACTGCATCGCCCAGCTTGACCCGACCAAGGAAAAAAACCTAGGCCTCATCAGCTTCGGTGCCGCGCATTACGCCGACACGTTCAAACTCCACCTTCAACACGTCTACGTCGAGCTGAAAGAAAAATCCGAGGAGCTTAACCGAAAGTCGTTCGTCCGCTACGAGCACGACGGGGTGGCGGGCGACGTCTGGGTTGTCGGCTGGAAATATTTCGACCGCGAGGGCCGCATCGAAATTCAGTTGAACGAAAGACTCGCGCCCCTGCTTCTCGACCTCAAAAACCAATACATCCAGTACGCCCTGGCCCACGCCAAGGATTTCACCAACCGCGGCTGGTCGCTTTACGTGGTTTTGAAGCAGTGGCAGAAAGCCGGTGAGAAGGAATTCGATCTCGACACGCTGAAGGCCGCCCTGGGCCTTGGCGGAAAATTTAAACGCTGGTATGAATTTTCCCGCGAGGTGGTAAAGCCGGCCGTGGAAAACATCAACGTCGTTTCCGACATCGAGGTGTCCTGGGAAAAGGTGAAAAAGGGGCGCACCGTGGTGGGCGTTTCATTCGTCGTCTCGCTTAAGGACCCTCCCCGAGGCGGCAAGCTTGCGCACCGCGACGACGATAAGACGATTGACGGCCACGCGGCCACTGAAAAAACGGATGCGTTGTTGAAAGCCCTGAAAGCAGCCGGCGTTCATCCTAAAAGCGCAAAGCGGTGTGTCAGGGATGCGATCGCGGCCGGGATGGTCGAAAAGATTCTGGAGAAGTTGCAGGGGTTCGTTGCGGATGCATCCAGCAAACGCAACTCGAATGCGTATTTGCTGGGGACCCTCAACAAGGTCAATGACGTGACCGAAAGGCCCCGCCGCCCCGCCGCGAAACAGGCGGCGGTGCGAGAGAAGTGCCAGCGGCGGGTTGAATTCCTGCGCGAACAAATCCCACTCATTCTTGATGAGGGGGATTGACGTCCAGAGACATGGGTGTCGGATCCATCGTCCGCCATACAATTTGAAAAACAATACCGGTGCCGGCCTCCAACCGCCCTTGAAAAAACTTCCGCTTTTCACATCGTCCGCGTTAAGCTGGATCTGGCCGGATCCGGCCTGTATCTCAAGTTCCAACGCCTTGCTTTCGAGTAAAAAAGACGCTTTTTCCAGGTCGGCCAGCTGCTCTGCCGCCAGGGCCTCTTTTCCGGTTATGGCCGCCTGGATGTCCCTGGTAAAAGCACCGTGGCATGAGGCAATTTCATTTATTTTTTTTAACCCATCAGGTTAATAATTTCTTGCCTCTTACAATCTATGGACATATCATTTAAAAACAAAAAGCTGGCAAAGTCCTTCAATGAAGGCCAACAGCTCGTAAAAACCCACGGCAGATTGCGTGCGAAAAAAATACGTGCTCGTATGAATACGCTGAGGGCTGCCGCGACACTTAAAGACCTCTGGCCACCCAAAATTCCGCCTGAGCGGTGTCATGAGCTCACGGAGGGGAAACGTTCCGGCCAGCTGTCTGTTGATCTGGACCATCCCTGTCGTTTAATTTTTATCCCTGACCACGACCCTGTTCCGACACACGAGGACGGTGGGTTGGACTGGTCCCGGGTAACAGCGGTAAAAATATTGGGAGTTGAAGACACTCATGGCTGATTTGATATCAAATCAATATGTTCCGGACTATTTGGTGCCCCCCGGAGAAATCTTGGAGGAATATCTGGAAGGGTACGGTATGACCCAAACCGAATTGGCCGACAGGACCGGATTAACCCAAAAAACCATTAACGAAATCATCAAAGGCAAGTCGCCGATCACACCAGAAACCGCTTTAAAGCTAGAACGCTCCCTTGGTCGGCCAGCTCATTTCTGGAACAACCTGGAAAGACGGTTTCAAGAAGACCGCTCACGTCTTGCTGAGAAAAAGCGATTGGAAAAACAAATCCCGCTGATTGTTGGTGCGGGAGATTGACAGTTCCGTGGCAAGCCGGCCAGGGAATATGGCGACCACGCGGCCGGTCCTATCGCCAGGATACCCCCAGAACGCCCTGAGAGCCCCGTCACGGGGTTTTCTCCGGAAAGGGACCCCCCCCCCCCCCCTCGGTTTTTAGAAAAAATCCATTTAAAGCGGGTTGTAGAGAGTCATACCTCCCTGGACATTCAGGATATAAAAAAATATAAGTATAGCTTTATGCTTGACTTCTCTATATAATTGTACTACTTATAGATATAATTATCTTTATTTTCATAGACACTAAGGGTAATTATGGGTTGTTGTAAATAAGTACCATTAAACAGGGACAACATGGATAAGACAGGCGCTGAGAAAACGATTGCACATATTTTATAAAAACCGTTCAAAATCTGGGTTCAGGTGATTTTACCCGCGGGATTGATTCGGTGACGGAAGACCTGAGGTGGCTGAGGAAACGCCGCCAACGCTTCGAACTGGTGATGAACAGGCTGGTCATCGGAATCGTCTCGATACTTCTGGCGGGCGCGGGCCTTGTTTTGTGGGCAGGCATCAAAATGCTTCTCAATGCGCAGGCCAGGGGAACACCTCCAGCCGGCAACGGATTGTTTTGACGGTGCATCGGGACGGAAAACAGGTGGGGATAGGGACATTACGCCGAAGCAAAGAAAATTCGTGCAGCTGTATTTGTCCAACGGCATGCGGGCCACAAAGGCCGCCCGGGATGCGGGCTACAGCCAGAAAAACGTAGGGCAAAGGGGATATTTAAATTTACAAATCCCCAGAATAAAACGGGAAATCGAAAAAGTCCTTGCAAAAGAGCGCAAGAAATACGGCGTGACGCGCGAGTCTTTGGCTATGGAATATGATGATGCGATCATCGTGGCCAAGGAGCAATCCGACACCCACGGGATGGTAAAAGCAATTGCCGGGAAAGCCAAGCTTTATGGCCTCGATGTTCAGAAAATAGAGGACGTGTTTAGTCTGGTGGACCTCTTAGACGATGAATAGCAAGATCCGCGATAAATTGAAAAAGAAGCTTTTAAAATGGCGTGCGGATCCGGTTCTTTTTGCCCAAGAGGCCTTCGGTTTCGAGGCCACGGATCAACAAGCGGCGGTCATGCGCTCATTCGCGCGACCCGGGGCGAAGGTTGCGGTTGCCTCCGGGCATGGGGTGGGCA
>Ga0209679_1000478_pt1 | contig 14739 bp, 5 predicted proteins | sample WorMetHEROISLAND_4_FD_187408 | JGI IMG/M metagenome (GOLD analysis project Ga0209679, IMG submission 187408) | Marine gutless worms symbiont microbial communities from Max Planck institute for Marine Microbiology, Germany - Olavius sp. 2 HERON... ...
AACACAACGCAGCTTCAGCGCCGCATAAACAGTCTCGATTACTCACCCACACGGCGTATCCAATACACAGAAAGCACCTTGCAGCTTAAATAAAGCGTTTAATTAAAACTTACATACAAACTGGTCGAAACTTAGTTTGATCGAAAGCGATTGGCGTTGCGGTTCCGCTGTTGTTGTTTTGGTTGTTGGAGCAGTGTTCTCGACAGCAGGACAGATCGTAGTTTACTGGCTTGGAGATTCACACTGTGGCCGCCCGCCTTGGCCTCGAATGACAAGTTTTATGCAAGGCCAACTGAGATTAATCACTTCACTGTAAGTTGCACACACTTTGCGCTCCACCAAATTCTACTTGAGTGTGTTTATCGTGTGAGGTTCTGTGTTAGAATGAACAGTTATATCGGCTTACCAACAATAAGTGTTTTTTCATTGACTTCGGGCCAGGCTCATCGACTAGACTTCAAGGTTTTGGCCGGCCTTAAAAATTAACGGTTTTGATTGCGCTGAGTTTGTACTTGGCGTTGCTGGTTTTGATAACAAGCGCTGAAGCAAACAAGGTTTGCGGTAGCAAAACTGCCACCGAATATGAAAATCAACTGTGAATATTAGCAATCATCTCAATAAAAACTATAACAACAATAACAACAACAACATCATGTCGTTACAGTAAAACCACAAGCAACTGTCACACTAAAACTACGACAGTCGCGCACGTTTTGGATCCGTCTGTCACATACATAATGACCACAGCACAGACAGCGAGACACAGTTTCACACAACAGTTTCACTTTCACATTTACACGATGCACAGAAGACAGCGTATCGACGTAATCGTCGCATAAACTCTTTCCTCGGTCGCATACAGGGTGACAAAAAATAAGCCACTGAGTTTTTGTCACAACTTCATTAAACACTGACGATTGATTTTAATTTTCTTTTCACTGGCATACTCGAACGTTCGCTACTCTTTATCATAAATAATAAGTAAGCTTTTGAATACCACTTTCACAACTTAGCGTAATACCCCGTTTACACGATGAAGCTAGCTCGAGTTGAGCTGGCTTGACAAACGCTTCACGAGCAAGAGATCGCCCCGCCCCCGTCGATGACGTCGTCGAATAACAATCAGTACGGTCGCTAGTAAATGCTTTCTGTACATTTTACAATAAAATGTAAAACCAAACAACAGCGGGAAAATTTATTCATGACGTATCAACACGTCATAACACGTCATCACCTGTGGGTGGGGCGATCTCTTGCTCGTGAAGCGCTCGACGAGCGCTGGACAAGCTGGCTCGACGAGCGCTCGTCGAGCGCACGACCAGCCAGCTCGTCGAGCTAGCTTCATCGTGTAAACGGGGTATAACGAAGCAAAGTGCATAGAAGGATCTTTAATAATTACTCTATTGCATATTTACTGCTAAGTGTGTCTGTGAAATAATTGTGAAAATCGGTCAATATTTGAAGTTGTGAATTGTGGTGGCTTACTTTTTTGGGCCACCCATGGTAAATAAACTTCGGTATAAACGAGCGCAGACGTTGGAAATGAGAGAACGAACAGTTGGTTAATGGCACATGAGCAGCTCGAAAGTGCATCTACTGCCAGTGAGAACGAGCTACAATATGTGACTGATGTGACTAGTAAAATAACAAGGAAAATAAAACGAATGTCAACTCAAGGCTATTCAGCAACAGTAAAACACACATATGTATAACTGGAGAAGCCACCTCAATTATTTGTTAAATTCATTAACTTTAAATCAATTTTCATTACTGGCTGTAGGTGTAGCAAGCCAGTCACGTGAATTAATATAATAATGATAATTATAATGAGTAGTTGATAATGATAGTAGTAGTAGTAGTAGTAGTAGTAGTAGTAGTAGTAGTAGTAGTAGAGCGATTCAATGCCATTTTGATCAGTGAAGGAGTACCAAGACCTCTGGCTATTCCAGACTTAATTTGCTTTTAATATCTGATTTAGCCCTTTGGCTCTTTACACCTTACGGCGATACAAAAACAAGTATGAAAAGTACTATTGGACCCGGAAGGCGCCGGCTTGCTGCCTTACTCTCCTATGTCATCACGGTAAGCCCCGCCTGTGCATAAATATTCATCACTATGCTCCACCAACTGGGTGCAGCATCACGCTCGAGCTGCAGCAGGCCTCTGCGGATGTTAGTGAAGTTTCAATGTAAAGTTTAAATCGATAACATAAAACGAACTTTGCTAATTACATATTAATTAGAAATCAATTTTAAAATGTGAGAGGGTAGATCTGTAGCGAATGTTAGGAAGAATGTGTATATATGCAAAGTTTCGTTGCGCTCCGCTGCGTATTAAGAAAGCCTTAGGGATTTTCAGAGAACTGATTCTAAGAACAAGAACAAGAACAAGAAGAAGAAGAAGAACAACAACAACAACCAGAGTAGCGTTTGGGGACCCGCCTTCCGGATCAAAAAAGAAACATAATAATAATAAATAAATAAACAAGCTGTGGTGCGAGGCACAACAAACCCCGCCCCCTGATGCCACTTAGCAAATGATACTGACTTCTTAACACCAGTCCTCTGAGCTATGGCCGGTGACAACAAACAAATTGACCTTTGACCTGCCGACCCGTTTACCCGAATTGACCCAAAATTTAATCAGATCGTCCTATGGTCACTCCACACCTTCCCTGAAAATTTCATGCAAATCGGTCCAGCCGTTTTCTCGTAATCTTGCTGACATTGAAACAAAGAAAGAAATCGCCCGAAAACAATACCCTGTCCCCCTACCGGGGGCGGGGTAATAAATAAGTTACATTTAAATTCACTCCGAGAGCCCAGGTGGCCCTCTGTGTCGATGATTTATACAACCATGCAGAAAAGAGATCATATGTTGAATAGATCACCTGGTACGGGGTCACCGTTAAACTTGACTATGATGTTGTATATTTCCGGTTTGAGCGGCGTGAACGTGACACGGTAGTGTGTGTTGTCGTCGGCGTCGACGAAGTTGGTCGGAGAGTCGGTAGCCGACGAGATGGTGATCTCGAGGTTGCCAACTCCAGCACGACTCGCGTCAACTGAACACATCATCATCATCATTATCAGCAGCAGCAGCAGCAGCTTCAGCGTCAACAATAACATCATCATCAACTGTTGCTTCTTCAAAGTTTACGGCGGCGTCGTGTGACGGTTAACGCACACGTTGGTCACTATCAACGAAGTTGCTCTACGCCAAGCGCGGTTACTACTTGGATGGGTGACTGTCTGCGGACGGGTAAACCATCTCCATATACCGGGTGGCGCAAAAAAACGTCACAAATTTTGCGTAACTATAACTGTGCCATCTTCATGGAGAGAAATTTCCTTTTGCGCATTTGTAGATCAGTATGTACTGTTACTTACTTATACATTTCAGTGACGTCATTAATGACGCCACTGAATGCCGCTTAATGACGTAAGGCGAGTTAAAAATCGAATTATGTAAATAACGTATTTGTAGGTTAGATCAAAAATGTTTTTTTCAACAGACGATTTGGCGGCTATTGTTACGTGTTTCACTGAAAAAGGATGGAGTGGTACTCAGATTGTAAAGGAATTTCCGAATAAGAATTGGAGTTGCCGAAGCATCAGTCGGGTTCTAGTGAAGTATCGTCACACGGGCACTACCGATCGCAAGAAAGGCAGCGGAAGACCCTGACCGTGATGACAGATGAAAAACTGGCTGAAGCTGAACAGCTTTGTCAGTCACACACTTACAAGATGATAAACCACATTTTCTGCTGATCAGTTGACTGACTGATGACTACTGTGACGTTCTGGTGTAGCCTGCGTAGTGCGTATACGAGCGACAACATAAATGATGAACCGCTTGCAAACATTGTTTTATGACGTGTAACGCTATTTTGTTTGTATCACGGCTAATACGCAAGTTTTTTTAGGCGAGAATTCCTAGACATGTTCGAAGATGTTTGCTCATTACATATGTGCTTTTGTGCTGATTCATTTCGACTACTCTGCTGCATAACCCATGCGAATGTTCAGGACATTTTTTTGTGCCACCTGGTATAACCAACCAACTAGCTCAACTCAGCCTTCCGTTCCTCCGGGATATGTAAATCGAGTACCGGTCAGTCTAGCGGGACGCGTTCACTTGTGTCAGGTGATAGGTAACACTGTCATCCCATGGCAAGTGATGCTCCGTAGCTCTACTACTACACTGTTACTGTTGTAGTTGTCTTTGTTATTTATTGCATCAAAAGATACACAATGAAAACAGTCGATACAACAAAACACACAGCAATCTACTAGAACACAAAGTCAACTGTTCTATAATGTCTCACGGTGAGTCGTTAATGCGAGGCTACTGTTGGCGGTTAGAGCCAAACTCCACTATACGGACACCGGCTATGGACATGCTGTACAACACCATCAACGGACGAGCTCACAACAATTCTACAACTTGTTGTACAACAAATTCACCACCAACGGACGAAATTTGTCACATCCTAACAACATCTTGACATGTCGAGATGTTGGGCTCTGGCACTGCGATGTGGAAATTTTTGTCCGTTGGTGGTGTTGTACAACATGTCCGTAGCCGGTGTCCGTGAGTGGACTTTGGGTCTAAGCGACATGTTGTAAGAGAGGCGTATAGCATACTGTTAAACGTTGTCGGTTTGCCAACTCGTCCAGTAGGTGGAATGTTGTAGACTTCCACTTTAGTAGCGTCCCAGCAGGACACAAAGAAAGGACTTCCAGCGATCGTTACTCCGTGACAACTGATGTTCACTTTATACTTACCTGTACAGATGACACGACATCACCAGCATCATCAACACTATTACACAACATGCAGTTTTATGACCGTGATCACAAGAAGCTCAGCTACCGCTTAGAAAAGGGCGTCAACAATGTATTTCTTTGTAGCTAAGTTACTTTCTATCGACGTAATGACCTACAGCTACGTCTACCTCCTCCGAAGCCTACGTCCAATGATCTGGCTAATTTGTTATGCACACGGCGAATAAACCCAGTGTTCAGTTGTCTAACGCACTAAGAAATTTGAAATTCAGTTCCATGAAATGCCGCGCCCAACGAAGTCGTAACATTATTATTGCACGGATTTGTGAGCTGCCCCTTAACAGGTTTTGCCTCGTGTACAGGTAAGTATTCTCAAAAGCTGACAAGTCAATGGCCAGTGATTAGCATATTTCTTGCATGTGTTTTTATGCTTCCTCGTGCGTGTTATGAAATCTAGATAGGCAATAATCTGAGATACGGACATAGAGGTACAATGTGTCAGCGTATGTCTGCAACACTGACTGCATTAATAAAGGTATTCCTACCTGCCAGGTGTGGCGTGTATTCGACGAGAAAGCCGTGTTTACCGCTCGATCTCAGCTGATGTCTCACCAGCCGACCGTCAGGACCTAACACAGCAACTTACTTACTCAACACATTCACGTAACGATCGCCGATAAACGTAAACGTCTTCGCACTTGCTACAGCACAAGAGCCAACATGATAGATCAAGATATCTACCTGCCCAGCCGGCCGACAATTGTCCCGCTATTTAATGGTTGCAACAGTTGCTTAGTTCGGCTTAGTTCAGTTCAGTTCAGTAATAAGAACACTTGCTGGTCCAATCTTGTAGCGAGGCTATCAGCAATGTGCTAGAAGAAATGTTCTAGTAAACAGCTGCGGTCTGAGGTGGCTGCAGAACAGACGCATGTCAGTCGGGCATTACAGTGGCTGCAGGCTACAGTCTCAGAGTATCAGAAATACTGACCTAAGATGCAGACATCGAGGTCTGTCTGTTTGAGTGCGGCACCAGCAGCAGCAGCAGCTGATGAGGTGGACACGGTGAATGATGCCGGCTGACGACATACAACGCTTGACAGACCAGAACCCTTGGCCGACACTCGGCTAACATCAGCCACGTTAAACTTGAATGGACTGCCTACACACAGACACGGACAGACACACACACAGACACAGACACACACACACACACCTACAAACACATACAACTGTCACTTCTGTGCTCACAGGCGACTAAAATGCAGGACTATACAAGGTGGATCAAAAAACGGGGCTACTCTGCATTTTCCCGAATATCTACAGAAAACTACCAAAGATAATTGCATGATTTTTGCACACATCAAAGCCAGTCTATATTAAATATGTCTATCAACACAAGGTTTAATAATGTTATTTTATACAGTGTCGCCATCTGGCGAAAGTCGAACAGTAATAACCAACGCTGCAGCATAACAGCTTCATAGGCTTATATTGCACAAATGAATAGGCTATGCAGAACGACTTCAAGTCCAAAGCACAAACGTCGTTGATTCAAGTTAGATCTACACGTAAACATGTTCGATATGTTCGCCATTACGTTTTCAAGACGACGGCGCTATTCACCGATACTTCGGCAAAGATATACACGTTTAGTACATGTTTAAGTATTCACTGACCTTGATGTGCGCAAAAAATCACATAATTATCTTTGGTAGTTTTCTAGATATTCGGGAAAATGCAGAGTGGCGCCGTTTTTGGCCCACCCTGTGCACAAGCATCACTTATTAGAGGCTAAGGGCTAAAACCCTTAAATAGAGATTTTGAAAGTTAATATTGTAACCTCGCGTAGCAGAAATAACTGAAAAAAAGATAGAAAAGGGAACTGGAAGTATAAGAGAAACAACGCTCAAAGTAATTTGTGACAGGCGGAATTGCTGCGAACTGGGGGTCTAACCCCCAAATCTCCCCTTCCCGTGAGGGACCGGGGCCCCTGTCTAATACAATGTAACTTGGGACCACACAAGTGTCCCTGCCAAATGGCATCTCACTCCGTCCAACGGCTTTATTAGGGTGCATGAGTGTGACAGACGACATAGAGACAGACAACACTACGGTAACATCTGTCGCAATAGACGGAATTGCTTTGAGTGACGCCACCTAAAAGTGAGACAACAGTAAGCCCATAATTTTTAGATTTGGTCCGCCATAGCGAGGGGCCGCCATAGCGATGGGCCACCATAGCGAAGGTCCGTCATAGCAAGGACCCTAAAACCCTAACCCTAACCCTTAACCCTAACCCTAGCGGACCCTCGCTATGGCGGACCTTCGCTATGGTGGGCCGTTACCAATTTGTAGACCCATCGCCACCAAACTGACTAGAACAAGTCTATCGGCTTTAACGAAGGAACACCGATGCTTATCGAATTGGTGCATTGCTGATGACCTCGAGTGACTTCAAGGTCACTTCAGTTAATGCAACCTTTTTCAACTCGGCGGTATTCAAGCCAGTTGTTCAAAGGGCAGATAAGATAGCGTCCACATCGACAACATACCGGGCACGTGTTCGCTGTTGAACAGCACGTTGGTGCGATGTCTGCCAGACGCCAGTGGAGTAAACGACACTTCGAACATCCCGCCGCCAACCTGCTGCACTTGGTTGGGAAGATTTCGGCCGTTTGCTGCAGTGATGCTAATCTCCATGTTGCCTTCGCCAGCTTCCGCAACACTCACTATGAACAACAGATTCCAACAGACACACATGCGATAGTAAACACTGCGCAACAAACGGCCGGGGTTGTAATGTAAATGTCGGTGTGACTTGTCTCTATAGATGGGGGAACATGCGTTGTAAAACTATGGCAACGAGTTATAGCCGAGAAGAGAAAGAACGATTTTTCTAAGTCACACTGTAAAAATGTAAATTACAGATTTTCCAGTTTTTCGAAACAAGTGGTCACCGTGTAAAAGATTGAAACGTGAAGATGATATGTAACGATCGTCTCACAAGAACCTGTGAATGTGGTCGGCTTGTTGACGACGCCGTCCGAAAGACCGAAGACACGAACACGTGTTTTGTCGAACGACTTGACGAAGAAAGGACTTCCAATAATGGCGGTTCCACCCAACTTCACGTCCACTTTGTATGTGCCTGCCACACAGAATACTATTTGTCTATACTGCTATGTGTGTCAGTATTCAACAAGCATTAGTCTACCTGGCAGTAACTTTATCTTCACAATAGCGCAACAATCAGACGAGGCAGAGATGACTACCTGGAGCTCTGGTGATGTATTCAACGTCAAAGCCCTTGGATGAGCTGCCGCGAATACTCACCGGAATTTTCTGTGTAGGATCGTCAGCGGCTGAAACAGAAAACTGCAGGCGTGAGACAGAAGAATAACATCTGCGAGAATCACAAATTAACCAACATCCAAGCCGTCAACAGTACGATCGTCAGCAATAATAAACTGTGATATGAACTATTATGACACAGTCGGATTGTCCGAATGAAGACGACGCATTCTACTTGATTCACGCAATTTCATTTACTAAATTCGCGGAAATTAATTACAGTCTTAAATGTATGGCAACTTGCAGTATAGCCAGAAGTGAAATCAGTAAATTGCTGTAGTTCTGTTTATTATTTTACAGGTCCCTGAAGTGTCATATTGTTGCTGTTTATTATTAGAATTGCTTATCGTCAATGTTCATTGTGTATTATGTTTTATCTGTTAGTCCAACTTGATGTTTGTCGCTTGTTTATACTTATACTGTGCTGTCGATGAACTCGACAAATAAAGTTGAACATATTACACAAATTAAATTACTTCATACTTGTTCATAATGTTAATTAGTACAATGTCAAAACAATCAAGAAAAGACGACGACGTATGACTGGTGTTACTTAAGACCTCTAACCATCCACTTGTTTTGACTGACTTGCACATGCACTTGTTTCATAGCGGAAAGAACATCGTGGACACTTACCTATAACAAGGATTTATTTTTACCAACAGAAGGATGACTTTGTCTCTTTAAATATCTTACAAGTAGCTGAAATTCAGAATTACACGAGGTGGCATAAACTTTCAAACTGCTATATGCTCGTTTAATGCAAAGTTGGTATCATAAAATTGAAATTTGGAGAAAATGCGGCTAACTGTATCACATTAAAGCCAAGAACTTCAGCCGTTACTGATTATCATTTTGATGTGAATATATAGCAGCTTCTTTTCTTCTTCATGTCTGATCAACCCTACAAAAACTGCAGAATTTTTTTTCAGGGACCAAAGCCTCTTCCCTTCCTTTCTCACCTAGCTGATTGCTTAGCTCTGTCATTTGTCAACTTCTCTTCTCTATTTAATATCTCCTTCCTTTACTATGTTATGTTTCACGGATGATCACTGTATGTCTGTACGACAGCTCGTTGTTTGACTAAAGCTCAGCACACTTTACGCAGCTAATTGTCTGTTTCAGTAAACAATTGCTCTCTTGTTATCCCTGCCTACGGGCCCTCATGGCAGTACTGGCTAACGGTGTGAAGTCGTAAGCTTGTTACATTACCTGTGACGCTGACGTCAAGATTGGCTTCCCCGGCGGACTTGGTGCTGACGCGAAACGTAGTCGGGCAGTTAACGGCGGCCAACTGCAGTCCGTCACCTTTCACCGTCGCTCGTGTCACGTCAATCACCACTACAGTAACGCTTCCACCTAGCACAACAATACTCGAACTGTTCAACTACACACAGCTACATACCATACAATTTCTGCACTGAGATACAGCACGCCCATATTCTAATAGGCCCCATCCGTCCCCCGCAAAAAACTCACAAACATTAAAGCGAGTCATGGAACACTTGAATCCGATTCGACACAGACATCATCTCAGTCGCTACTGCACTAATTCAACCATGTATGTTGGAACGTCACTCATTGGTGAATTAATATGAACGTTGATTGTCACTGTGCACAGTTACAACGTCCAGCTTCGTAATTATTAACATAATAAATAAACAACAGAACAAGAGAACTGGGTTGAGTTGGACAGCGCCGAAAGTCCAACTTCATAAACAAGAAACCCGCGGAAAAAAAGCACGAAAAACCGCGCGATGCGTAATTTATCAGCTTCCACAGTCAACACTGCTCTTTGGAACAGATGCCCCTTGGTATCGAATCTGGAATTTCCCATGTCATAATATAGCTATTTTGGAGAATCACGAGAACGGCATATTTGGACACAGGCATACGTAGTTCTAACTAAAATTTACATAAAAATTTGAGAACCCCCGCTATAGAGCCTTTGCAGATAGGCATGGTTATCTGATAATGAGTTTATCACGGATAACAACCTGGCATACACGAAGCCTACAGTTATCCGATATAAACAACATTATGTATGCAGTGAAAACACTCTATTAATGTCCGCATAAACCTTATGTTGCCAGAAACTAGAGTCCACCCTGAACATTTTTGCTGCTGACAGTATGGGTCTACCTTTATTATTTCTAACGCAACTGGTTTCAAAATATCCATAAACAAATTATACATGTACCTGCGCAAAAACAGAATTTAACGTAAAATGGCCATTCAAGGTCATCCAAGGTCACGTATTTTGCGGCCAGTGGAAAGGCGACAAGGGACTAAATAATACTATATAATAATGTTGGCATCATTTCCTAAGGTTCCAAAGACGTAGCGTCCGAAAGCACTAAAAATCCATGTTTTCGATTACTCCACTCTCGTTTCATGCCTTCTTTCCAGGGAACCCACGTGAATATCCGCATAAACCTTATACTGCCAGAAACTAGTCTTGCGCTACATCTTCACCGCTCATTCAAATTTTTGTGGTGGGCGCCGAAAGACGCATGTTTTGTGCAATGGAGTGTGTATTGACCCTTCAAGGTCATCCATGGTCGTTGATTTTGGTACCAATTGAAAGCGCGTATGCAACTTCCTATTAGTCATCAATAGTAACCTCGGTCCTATCTTGCCCCATTTCAGACATATTGCAGGTTTTCTGCTGAGAACAGCACCCCACCCCTATTCCACTCAAATTTTGGAGGTGTTCCCCTTGGACGAGATTGCCGTTGTTGGGGCTCCCAAGAGCGAAGACCCTAAGCTAATTAATCGTATAATTACTTGGAAACTAACCCAACCTATAGGCCCTATAGCCATGGTACATCAACGTTACAGATGGACAGACGTCGGACGACTTACTGTAGCAATACTGCGATAGCGCATCGCGTGATAAAAACTGATCGTCAATCAAATCAATCAATCAATCAGAACATTTTTATATCGCGCAGTGTATCGCCAGCGATATCGGAGGCGCACAGTGGCTGAGTCAGTAGGCCGAGCGTGAGTTCAGTGAAAAAAAATTCTTAAACAGTAAAATAATTAAGACGTATTAATGTAAGCAACTAAATCTAAGAGAAATCAAAACTATTAATCCTTTCTCATAATCAGCACATTGCACATTCTTATGACGATGATAATGATGATAATATGAACTACTCTGCACTCCACAGACCCCTGACACAAGGCAAATTGACACCGACAACAGATCGGCAGCTACGTACCTGGTAGCGGCGTAGAATTGAACTTTATGTCGACGCTGTGAGGCTTCGATTCTTTCGGCACAAAACTCACTTGAAACAGACCGGTGCTCAGCATGCGGACTGAGTTGGCGACGGTGCCCTTGTTCACCATAATCTCCAACTCGCCCTCGCCAGCCCTGCTTACGTCCACTTCACAGACACACACACACACATGCTCATTATCGTTCCAGTTCCGCTCATTGTTTCCGTTATCGTTTTTGATGGTTTAAAGTCAACTGTAAAAGAGAAAAACTTAAATGCAGTTGAAATTTCCATCTTGGATTATGTGCCGATGCTTTTTATCAGCCAAGTTTTCAAATCTAGAGGTCACTAAATCTATATACCATTACTTTTGACTTTGTTTAACCGGTCGTTTTTCTGCTGTTACGTCAGCATAGACAGGGGCTCCAAAAAGTGAACATTTGGAAAATGGTAATTGCTTGAAGAGAACTTTTCAAAGGCATGGTGCCCTTCAACGCCCTTCCTGTTGTTCAACGAACGGAGTCAAAGCATCGTAGGATTATAAAATCACTGGAAACTTGACACTCCAAACCTCTCTCGGTTTTGTTAAATCGGCCCACAATCTCAGAGTTCTTCACGTTACGTTACTCCGGGTTAAGCCGACCGTGAAACTGTTGGAACTGTTGTGGCAGAACTTTTACTCTGCTCCGGATGTCCTTGCTGTCACCCAACTAACCGTGTCAAAGCACTGAAGGATGACGGCGTTCCTAACAGTAACATGCTGCCACCACGATGTCCCATGATTGACCAGGAACACTCAAATTCTAAACGTATTCATTCATCCGGTAAACCAGCCCAAATACGGTTTGTCAGTGTCTTGGTCGAGGGTGTAAGTAAAAGTTGAAAAAAACTCGAAACTGATGCCAGAACCTCCGAGTGGGTTTCTGTGGTCAAATTTGTAAGATAAAACATTTCACAAACGGGATGAGACGCCATGTTCTAACAGCATCATCGACGTCCTGTCAGCTCAGACGAAGTAAAAAGGTTTGAGACGTGACGACCGACGACGCTGTCGTCTAGCCGCGTTGGACGGTTTAGAATGCTACTATGTCAGCTAGTACCTGTGAATTCGACAGGGCAGTGGACGACGCCGACCGACGGTATTCCAGCTAGCTGGATGGCAGAAGTATTAAACGCCTTGGCAACGAATGGACTGCCACTCAGCGGCTTTCCATCACAGTCTACAGTCACCGTGTGGGGTCCTACAACAACGTTAACACGGTCGTTACGTTATCGAAGAGTACCGGTAGTCTACTGACATGATAATGTGATGTGATAAAGCATCAGCACGTGTGAATGTGATATTATTATTTAGACATTAAACGTGCCATCCATATTTACCTACGGCAGAGATGGAGAGAGAGAGAGAGAGATAGAATATTTGCCAAGTTAAACAACGACAAAACAACAAACATTACACAATAAACAGTGGCAGGATGTCAGAGAAGCATTATACCTATCAATGCTGGCCGCCTACGACAAAATCAAGATCAATAGTTGTTAACATTACTACAAAAAAGAAACATACATACAACTTACAAAGTGCACGTGCAAGCAAAACAAGGTGCAAATAAATGACACTAGACCTACTCTATTTAAAACAGGAGCATGACTGTATTTCTTTAACATCTGTTCGCAAATTATTTCGGTTTACTAACTTTACTACCATACAATAGAAGTGGATAAACACATGCAAAACAGATCATTCTAAGGACATCCGGAGTTAATTTGCTTCTAATTTTATAAAAAATATGCTAACAAACTTAATCAATTTATTATAAACGTAACTTGTGTGATCACGCCATTTCAGATTACAATCAATTATTATACCTAAATATTTACAACTTTCTGTTTTTTGGACTTCCTGTCCATTAATGTACAAGTGAAATCCTGTGCTGACTTTATGGTTAGGTCCAAATATACTATAGCAGGTTTTATTGAGATTCAAACTAAAACGGTTTACTGTAAACCATTCAGATAGCTGTGACATACTAACGTTGGTTGTTGCTAAAATGTTTGCAGGGTCACTGTTATGCAGGAATAAATTAGTCTCGTCTGTGAATAATCTTGATTTGGCGTTTAGGACAGCATATTGGATATCATTCATGCATATTAAAAACAATCTGTTACGGAGCATACATTGTAGAATAAGTGTGTTAAAGCACTGTCGGTGACAGTAATGCTAGAGATAGGCAGAATGACTGCGAGAGCTTTCTCTGAAAGTGAGATAAACATTTATATCTTTCTACTACATGCTATACTCTGTGCTGTATTTTGTACGTTTTTTAATAAAATTGGATACATATAGCTGGTTTGTTAGCATGGGTGACCAACTTTGATGAGCAAATTGCCTCTCGGCAACCCGTCACACGACTGTGTTTTAATTGTTTTAACTTGTTTTTGCGGCAAATAAATTTCTCTCTCACAGCGGAATAACTAACGTCAGGTTCCTTAAACGACGATGCAGCCTGCGTAGACGTAGGCCTAACATCGTTGTGGTCTATATGACAACCGTCAATATTTTTTAGAAAAATTTAATTACCACAAAATGTTTAAAATAGTTTTTCAATTCTACAACTGAAAGTACTAAGTACAAACGCAAGAAAGGTTGATCTTTGTTTATTTTGCGTGAGGCAGCAGACAGCGCACTGACCAACTTCAAGCGGTGTGTATTCAAATCGTTGAACGCCGCTCTTCGACTTTGACGATTTAACTGCAATACTGACGCCAGATGGCGCTGCAACCGCATACACATGCCAACAGATTACGTCACAAAGTCATGAAGAATAACCGACAAAAATTAACTTATATATAGATACTTATAATATACCTCTTATAACTGCTATTGCTAGTGCTATTATTATTATTATATATTATTATTAATATTATTACGTACTCTTGGTACTAAAGATCCCAAGGGTTAAAAGCTAAAGTTAAAGTTAAAAACTGAGCTGGTTTGGCTATTGTTCCGGACAGTTGATGCAGAATGCAGCACGGAATTAAAGCACTGAATCGTCACATCAGAGATTCACTGGAATAAAAACACTTAGATTCTCTGTCGTCGCCAGAAACTGTACAAATTCTTTGTCGGAGATTATTGAGAAAAGACAGTGCCGAGGAGTTGATAGGGTCCAGGTTCTCCACCGCGATGGGTTGACAGATATACACTGTAGCTTGCCATAAAGTCAGCCTACTTAGCTGACTTCATCATCATCATCATCATCATCATCATCATCATCATCATCATCATCACAACTGAAAGACGTAACTTGACAGATAAACTGCGAAGTTTTCGCTTTTCTCACATAAGACGTTGACAGTTGCAGGAGTTTTGC